>Ga0325410_1009582_pt1 | contig 10317 bp, 10 predicted proteins | sample PopdelMetagenome_16_FD_206182 | JGI IMG/M metagenome (GOLD analysis project Ga0325410, IMG submission 206182) | Populus deltoides microbial communities from Bellville, Georgia, United States - Xylem-PdIQD-R3 | ecosystem: Host-associated > Plants > Phyllosphere > Stem > Wood/Secondary xylem...
CACACGTCAACATTAAATTCTGGCTTGCATTGACATTAGTATAGCACTCATTATGGCAAAGTAAGTTAATTACTCAACCAAATAGCTGAAAAAGGAAAAGAGGAGAGAGTTCTTGGTATATTGTTTTCTTAACACAACAATGGCGATGAATTCAGGAAGATAAAAACAAAAACCGATGGTTGAAATACATTGCTACTTTAACAGATTCTTCAACTCAAGTTTTAATGCCTAAAATGTATTTTTTAAATTTAAATAAAAAAAGAGAGGCAGAGAGGGTAAAAACCGACTCTAAGCTGACGCGCAAGACCATGGAATTCTGTTGTTGTTTAGCGGTTTAGGGACACACGGGACGAGGAAAAACCAAACATCATTATCTTCTTTCTACTACCGATTTCTCTACATCAGTCGGTTATCACTTTGTCTATTACCCATGTTCTTTTAGGATTGGACTTAATAAATAAAGTATTTTATTTATTTTTATTTTTCCTTTTCTTCGTAGGATTCGTACCAATAAAAGAAATTTCTTTTCTTTTTTAATATATAAATATCTCACTGCTTCTAATAAAAGTCTTTCTTTTGATAGTTGATGCTCATCACTCCGCATTAGAACAAAACCCTAAGGGTTCTTGTAAGGACCAATCGCCGCCAGATTGATCTCAGCCCACTATAAAACCCTCTTCTTCCATGTTTTTCTTGTTTCTTCAATGAAAATTGCTCTCTTTCTTTATCTATCTATTTCTCACACAATCTTTGCTGCATGAAAACCTGGTGCGCAAAGTTGTGTGCTTTGTTTCATAAAATTGATTTAGAAGATAAGAGAGGAAAGCCCCATCTTTTTTAACATGTTTTATGATTGAAAATTGAAGTTTTTGCAGTTTAGGAGTGGGCAATTGATGTTCATCAATTTAGTAGGTGTACAAGTTTTGATCTTTTCTAGTTAAAAAGTTAACATCTTGAAGCTGTAAGTAGGGTTTTGGCTATTTCTAACGTAGACAAGTTTTGATTTTGGAGACGGTTTAGGTTTTAGGGTTTGATTATAACTGGTGGGTGTTGATCAGTTATTGAGTTGTTATAGGGGGTAATGATCAAATTGGGGTTTTGAATATGCTATCTGAATTGGGAAGGAGACCGATGATAGGAGCTAATGATGGATCATTCGGTGATGATTTAGAGAAGGAGATAGGGTTATTGTTGCGTGAGCAACGTAGGCAAGAAGCTGATGATCGTGAGAAAGAGCTCAATTTGTATAGGAGTGGTTCTGCTCCTCCAACCGTGGAGGGTTCATTGAATGCAGTCGGGGGCTTGTTTGGCGGCGGAGGTAATGGTGGTGCCTCTTTCTCAGACTTTATTGGTGGAAAAAATGGGAATGGTTTCACGTCCGAGAAGGAACTTAGGTCTGATCCAGCTTACTTATCTTATTACTATTCAAATGTGAATTTGAACCCTAGGCTTCCTCCTCCTTTGCTGTCGAAGGAGGATTGGAGGTCTGCGCAGAGATTGAAGGGTGGAAGTTCAGTCTTAGGTGGGATTGGAGATAGGAGGAAAGGTAGTAGAGCTGATAACGGTAATGGTAGATCAATGTTTTCAATGCCACCAGGGTTTGAATCGAGGAATCAAGACAGCGAGGTTGAGTCAGAGAAGGTTTCTGGCTCGCTTGAATGGGGTGGTGACGGGCTGATTGGTTTACCAGGATTAGGACTTGCCAGCAAACAGAAGAGCTTTGCTGAAATATTTCAGGTGCATTTCTATGATTTTGCTCAAGTCACGTTTCTGTTTGTTTGTAAATTTCTGGCTTTTGCGTAGCATCTTCTTTATTGCTTTCTGGCATCAAGAATATCATTGGATTATTTTCCTTGAATTCCCCGTTGTGGTATTCGGTCCTTCCTATTAAGGATTGGCACAATCTTATTTGTGCATGGATGAAATAAACAAGTTTTTTGCTGTCCTTTTCTAATTTTCTACTTTGAATGTTACAGAAAAGCAGTGTTTTTTACCTGGGTTATTTTTTTTTGTATCATTCTCTATGCCTTGCTATTATTTTGGTTTCAGTTTGTTTGTGTACAAATGGTATTGGGGGTGTATTAAGAATGCGATCATGACAAATTGATGCAATATTTAGTTATTTTTATTCTCGAATACACAGTAAAGAAGTCTATGAACTGGTCGGTATGTTTAACTTTTGAACTCTGAGGAGCTTTTAGTTGTGTGGGATTTAGTTCTGTGTGAAAGACGAGACCATTACGAGGCCCCATGCTAGACATACACTTTGAACTCAAGCTTTGGATTGGGATACCAATTTCAAGGGCATTGTCTATGGCCTAAAAGTTGCCTTCTTTAGATTGTCCACTCCACTGTTATATTTATGATTTGGTATCTTATATCCATGCAGGATGATTTGGGGCGTGCAACTCCTGTGACAGGGCCCCCATCTCGCCCGGCTAGTCGTAATGCATTTAATGAAAACGTTGAGACCTTAGGTTCAGCTGAAGCGGAGTTGGCTCATTTGCGCCGTGAATTATCATCTGCAGATACTTTACGATCTGGTGCAAATGGCCAGGGCTCCTCTCCTGTCCAAAATATAGGCCAACCTTCTTATAGTTATGCTGCTGCTCTTGGTGCCTCCTTGTCTAGGAGTACTACTCCTGATCCTCAACACGTTGCCAGGGTCCCTAGTCCATGTCCTACACCCATTGGACAAGGGAGAGTGAGTACATCTGAAAAGAGAGGCACTGCTAGTTCAAACTCATTCATTGGTGTCTCATCTGGTATCAGGGAGCCTTCAGAGTTGGTAGCTGCGTTTTCTGGCATGAACTTGGCAACAAATGGTGGAGTTGATGAAGAGAGCCATTTGCCATCACAGGCTGAACAGGATGTTGACAGCCATCAGAATTATCTCTTTGGCCTCCAAGGTGGCCAGAATCATCTGAAGCAAAATACATACACAAACAAGTCCGAATCTGGGCATTTACATATGTCTTCTGTTCCTCAATCTGCCAATTTATCATATTCTGATTTGGCTAGGAGTAATGGTGGTGGATCGAACCTCAACAGCCCATCCTTGATGGCTGACAGGCAGGTTGAACTACAAAAATTGGCTTTTCCTTCTGGCAATTCTTACATGAAAGGATCACCTACCTCGGCTCTTGGTGGTGGAGGTGGCTTACCTGCACAGTATCAGCATCTAGATGGTATCAATTCATCACTTCCAAACTATGGACTGAGTGGGTATTCCATGAATCCAGCATTGGCTTCCATGATTGCCCAGCAGCTTGGCACTGGTAATCTGCCACCATTATTTGAAAATGTTGCTGCCGCATCTGCTATGGCCATCCCTGGAATGGACTCAAGAGTGCTCGGAAGTGGTTTGGGGTCTGGAACAAATCTAACTGCTGCTTCGTTGGAGTCTTATAATCTTGGGAGAGGGGGGAGTCCAATAGCAGGTAGTGCTCTTCAGGCACCTTTTGTTGATCCTATGTATCTCCAGTACTTGAGGACTCCTGACTATGCTGCTACCCAGCTCTCTGCTATTAATGATCCCTCACTAGATAGGAACTACTTGGGTAATTCATACTTGAATTTCCTTGAAATTCAAAAGGCTTATGGTCTTCTATCATCTCAGAAATCACAGTATGGTGTCCCATTAGGTGGTAAATCTGGCAGTTCTACTCATCATGGTTATTTTGGGAATCCTGCCTTTGGTGTTGGTATGCCATATCCTGGAAGTCCCCTGGCAAGCCCTGTCATTCCAAACTCCCCAGTTGGACCTGCCAGTCCCTTAAGACACAATGAACTGAATATGCGTTTTCCTTCTGGAATGAGGAACTTAGCTGGGGGCATCATGGGACACTGGCCCTTGGATGCAGGATGTAACATGGATGAAAACTATGCGCCATCCCTATTGGAAGAGTTCAAGAGCAATAAAACCAACTGTCTTGAACTCTCAGATATTGTTGGTCATGTTGTTGAGTTCAGGTATCTCTTGAACAAAAAAAATCTCATGTTCATTCATTGTCATAATTTTTTTTTTATATAATTCAATGATTTGAGATCCCTTATGAGCAGTGCGGATCAGTATGGGAGCCGATTCATTCAACAAAAACTTGAGACTGCCACAATGGATGAGAAAAATGTGGTTTATGAGGAAATCATGCCCCAGGCTCTTCCTCTGATGACTGATGTGTTTGGTAATTATGTAATTCAGAAGGTACCAGATATCTATGCTTTGTTATGGTGCACTTTGTTACATTTTTATGGATTCCGCATATGAAAGTAGTAACTATGTATTTGTATGTAGTTTTTCGAGCATGGCCTTCCATCACAGAGAAGAGAATTGGCTGGCAATCTTTTTGGTCATGTTTTGACACTTAGTCTTCAAATGTATGGCTGTCGAGTGATCCAGAAGGTACCATTAGTTTTGCTACCATTTTGCAATTTAATGTTGCATGATACACCCTGTTACACCTTTGTTTGTGGATTATGGTACTATGGTGCCAGAAAGTATGCTTCTGAGAACAAAAATGTTTACTCCTGGTTTGTGTAAAAACAAAATGTTTTGGTCAAACAGCTCAAAGAATTCTTTGTTAGGGTTGTCCTCACCAATTTGCATAATGAACTGTCTTGTATTCTCGATTAGGGTAACAAGTTACCTATTTTGGAGGGGCAGCACTGCTTATGTATTTGTTTCTTGCCTTCATCATTACACAATAGAAGCGTGATTATGCACAAATTTTTGGAGATCCCTAAAAACTCACCAATCAAATTAAGATGAATATGATTATCAGGGGCAGCTACTGAAGTTGTTGATAGCAAGTAACATGTTCTTTTGTTTATATTGTTTAGGCCATTGAGGTTGTTGACCTAGACCAGAAAATAAAAATGGTTGAAGAGCTCGATGGTCATGTAATGCGATGTGTACGTGACCAGAATGGGAACCATGTCATCCAAAAGTGCATCGAGTGTATTCCTGAAGATAACATTCAGTTTATTGTCTCAACATTCTTTGATCAAGTTGTGAATCTCTCCACCCATCCATATGGGTGTCGTGTGATACAGGTAGGTTTGGAACTGTTCTTTGCTTATTTCAAATCTACGTGGACCTTTCTGGAAGAAAAGAAAATTACGTAACTGTTTCTGTATTTTGCAGAGGATATTGGAACACTGCAAGGATGCAAAAACAGAGAGTAAAGTTATGGATGAGATTTTAGGTGCTGTTAGTATGTTGGCGCAAGATCAATATGGAAATTATGTAGTGCAGGTTGGTTTTGCATTTCAATGACTCCCACTTTGGATGCATATAAGTTGCTACCATTCTTGTTGAGTGTTATAACTTTTGTGTCATCTAGATACTGGGTATGGGATATAAAGCTCTCTGCTTTCTATAAAAAAATTTGGTCATGATGTTTTGTTTAATCTATAAAAAGCAGTCCAGGTATTCTTGAGATGATAGGGAGTGAATTTTCTACAATCCTGGCTGAATCTCCAGCACTATCACCTTCATGTCTCATCCTTTATATCTGTCAACATTTTAGGGATATACATTCCTGCGTTGCAAACTCTATTATGTGAACGAGTTTCTTGTCATTATTCCCCTTTGAGATATGGTTCTATTGTACTTGAGCTTACTTCATTCACTTATTAAATAAATACCAGTCATCATTTAAGTGTAATCCACTGCTTCCCTCTCATTTCTCTTGCAAAAGAGTTATGTGCACCCGTGTATTTGTTTGAACTGCTGACTAATAACATTTATACATATGCAAGCATACTAATAACATTTAATCGATCCATATAGAAGCATCCTAATAGTATTCAAGACGCATTCTGATAGTATTCAAGACTTAGATCGCTTCTTATGGAATCTTAAATTGGGAGTAAACTCTAATTTCCAAGATATAGATCTTTATTCCATTTTGCTTATGTCTCTCACCCAGACAAAGCGCGAGATGATGGAGAAATAGCACTGCTTTCATTTCTTTTCTTAGTGTTCAATATGGCAGTTGGAATTCCTTCTTCCGATGCCAGTTATTTCCCTGTGCTATGTATTTTTAAAATTGCACTTCCCAAATATTCTTACTTTAACGGCACTTCTCATGTTGTCTCTTAATATTAATCTCTATTGATTGATTAAGCATTGGCTTCTGTTTTAACAGCATGTGCTGGAACATGGAAAATCTCATGAACGATCTGCTATTATCAAGGAGTTAGCTGGGAAGATTGTTCAGATGAGTCAGCAGAAGTTTGCCTCCAATGTTGTGGAGAAGTGTTTAACTTTTAGTGGTCCTGCTGAACGCCAAATACTGGTCAATGAGATGCTTGGCACTACTGATGAAAATGAGCCTCTTCAGGTTTGCAACTTCTGTGCACTTTTGCAAGCTACAATTGAAGAATTTTCTAAGTTTCCACTATTTATGCATGTTTGTGTGTGCATACGTGTTTCTTCCTGTTCCAAATTTTGTTTCTTCCTGTTCCAAATTTTGTATCTTTCTGTTGCACGATTAAGCATAATCATTTCCCGATCTCTTCTGCTAATGTTTTCCCTTGTCTGTTCAGGCAATGATGAAAGATCAGTTTGCCAACTATGTTGTGCAAAAAGTGCTGGAAACATGTGATGACCAACAGCGTGAGCTGATCCTTACAAGAATAAAAGTCCATTTAAATGCACTGAAGAAGTACACCTATGGAAAGCATATTGTTGCACGTGTAGAGAAACTTGTTGCTGCTGGGGGTAAGCATTATTTTAATACTTATGATTTAATGTAAGCTTGATTTATGGATATGCTTGTCTGTAATTGAAGTAAATAACACAAGTACTATGTAACCTTAGTTGTGGATCTTGACATGGCATATGCTAGTAGAGCTTCTAACTGTTCTCACGCAAAATCCCTGTGAACCCTCAGCAGATTATAAGCTTTTGGATGAAAGATTGGTGTGCTATAATAGCTGCCCCATGTGGTTTGAAGACACATGCTACCTACCTGTTTCATATGCATCTTCAATTGCATCTCAAAGTTAGCTGCCAGTTTTTTTATTCATAAATTTCACCAAACCAATAGTTGATGAGTTATTTTGCATCATTGTGCATGTGCATGCATTTGCATTTGTATGTAAACATATGTTTTGCTTTGGAAAGTTGTCATACCGCACTCACCTTGCAGTTTCCGATCTTTAATCCACTTAAAAAAAATATGAGCCTATATTTAAATGTTTCATGAACAGGCTGTTGATTGGCAATATAAATGTAAAACTGGGACATGTTTTATGTAAACAAATTATGCTTTCTTTACCGTTTACTCTTCTGATGAAAACAAAACCTACCTAATGCTTGCAAGATGAAGGTGGTACTGCTTTTTATAGCTCGTTGTTCTGAGCAACATCTTGTGTGTGCATGCATGCCATGCCAATTTAGCTAGTAAGACCATACAATTCCTTCCATGTCAATTTAGCTCACATTAATTCTGAATTGCTTGCAGAAAGGAGAAGTGCTGCACAGTCCCTGCACCCTGCTTAGTTGTGATAGGAAAAAAAGTTGTTTGTACAGCTAACCGAGGCTAGTGTGAGCTTCCTCTCTTTATTCCTTCCTGTTTGATGGCTACGTCTCTACCCATCTCTTTAGACAGGTATGGGCTGTTTGAAAATAAAGTTGTTGCTTGTATCGGAAACTGTACATTCTGTAGTTTAAGGTTTATACAGAGTTGAACAAGCTGAGGTTCAGATGTTGAATGCACACCTGATGCCCCCTGCAGAGGAGATAAATGACATACGAGTTTTTAAGGGTGTAAAAATGTCGGGGTAGTCTAAACGTGATATGTACAAAATGTTGGTATGTGAAGAGCTGTTATTGTTTAGGTGAGGGCAGAGTTTTCTTCTATGTATCCGGATTCGACTTTTTTCTCTATTAAAAGTACATTTCTCTTCCGTTCAAGTATGGTTTTTGTCTGCGACAAAATTAGCCGTGGTTCTCTTCTTTCCCAGCCACTTCCCATACTGGAGAAAGTGAACCTTCATTTTTTATTTTTCGTCTTTTATTGGTCTTATGCGCTTGTTATGGCCGATCAAAGTTTGATTGTTAGTTGTTAGACAGGGAAATCAACTTCCATCGTCTTCTTTAAAGTCGTATGCATCCTTCGAATAACTATATATAAAAAAATGAAGAAGGATTCTCACACCAAAAGCAAAAGCTAGAGTGCAAAACGAATATGAACAGTTGTTTGATAGGCCTATGGGCTCAGTCATCCTCTTCATTATGCATCATTGCGTCATTTTTTTGTTGGTATTCTTTATATTCTCTCTACTTGCGAACTGCAACAGTTTTGAAAGGGTTGGAGACATGCTCAATTGCCATAAGCACTACTACACCGGGCTTCAATATGCAAAGTTTACAGCAGTTGTATCATATCTTCGTTGGTGAGTACAGCTCTGAACTTGAGTTTTGTAGTTCTGAAACCTGCAGTGTGAGTGAATTCACGAAACTGCAGCACTCCAGATTGGCTTTAGTTGCCAGTTTGAATCCTGTGAGCTATGTGCAGTGCTGCTGCTTCGCTGAATTTACAAACAACCCAACAACTCACTCCCTTCCCCTATGATATTTGGTTAAGCACCGTTACTAAAAAGGTCCAAAAAATTTCAATGGTGAAGAATCTAATCCAATTTCAAAGAAACTAACCAGTGACTGTTTCTTCTACGTACAGTTGGAGGACCATGACAAAACCCATGTCCTGTTGCAATTTCCATTTCTTGAGTTAAAGTGAATTAGTCTCCTTAACAATGGTAACATAGAATCAACTCTCACAACAGATGAATGGTAGACAATAAGACATTTTCAACATTGTACGTGTGGCATAAGTCACCGTGTATAGAAAGAATCAAGAAAAGCTCCAATATCTTCAATGTTGCAAAATTGGAGTTTACAAAAGACTAGTCAAGCTTACATTGTACATGTGCTAATCATCAAATTCATCATCTTCATTGATCTTCTGCCCAAATCCTCTTGGCCCAGACCTTGCTCTCACCTTTCTTTTCTTCACTCTCTTCTTCTTCTTAGATTCCTCTTCCTTCTGAAGCTTATCTGTCTCCCTCTTCTGCAAGAAATCTGTTACTCCTAAGTAGATTATCTGCAACCGAAGAAGCCACCTCAATTTAGCAACAGCCCACGTTCGAAAATCACAACTTTTATCAACCACAATAAAAGCCCATTATTTTTATTTGCCTTGGAAAGCTAACCATTTGAATTTTGATTATAGATGGAGCAATGCTATAAACAACCATAACCACAATTTCAAGATTGCAACTTTGACCATACAGAAAGCACCACCACCACCACCGTTATTATTATGTGAATCTTGAAAAGTAATTAGAATATACCCCAATAGTGAGAATGGATAGAGCAGCAAAGGCAACGAAAAGAAGGGCTGATATGATATTGCCAACTCCATCATCATTAGTGGTGGACAACATCTGCTGGGTACTCTCCAGTGGGGTTGTATCTGAAGGCAAGACCTCTTCAGGGGTTGCTTTAATTTTCCAAATTTGGGTGCTCCTCCGATGAATTTCTTGTTTATAAAGAACAGTTCTTTTTGACGGTAGAGGATTGGATAAGGAGAGAGGGGAGGTGAGAGTTAAAGCTTTTTTATGGTTGTGAATACAAGACTGAGGGGGTTTGGTCTTGGTAACGGAGAGAAGATGTGGTGGAGGTAGTGAGATCATAGGATATGATGTTATCGCCATGGGGCATCTGCTACTGCTTTGCCACTTGCTGCTCTCTGCCTCTCTCTGCGACACCCTGGCAAAAGAAGTCAGTGCCTACGAAGGATGGATAGAAGAAGTAGAAGAAGAAGAGAAATGATGGGTTGATGTCATCTGTGTTCTCCCTCGAATGGGCGATGGGCTAAAAACGCTGCAAAATCCTTTATTAGTCCTAACCAAGATTGGGTCATTGGGCTTCATATTTCGATAAATGAAGTTTTCATTTCTCTATGTTTTAATTATTATTATATATTTTTTAATAATGATATTCATTTTCTTTATAGTTTTAGAAAAGCTCACTTATTCGGTAATAAAATTTCTTCTTATATTTTTATACGAATCATTCTTTGGTTAATTAACTTTATTTAGTTCATAAAAAATCAATTTATTTAAAGTAATTGTTACAAATTATTACATTGTATAAAATACTTTTTTGTTCATTTTTTTTCATATTATTTTGATGAAATAAAAAAATAAACCTTTTTTTAATATATTATTAAAAAATATTTTTAAGAATTAAAATATTGACATGTATTAAATTAAAAAAACATAAAATATTGGAGACAAGCTTAATTA
>Ga0325410_1009584_pt1 | contig 10313 bp, 8 predicted proteins | sample PopdelMetagenome_16_FD_206182 | JGI IMG/M metagenome (GOLD analysis project Ga0325410, IMG submission 206182) | Populus deltoides microbial communities from Bellville, Georgia, United States - Xylem-PdIQD-R3 | ecosystem: Host-associated > Plants > Phyllosphere > Stem > Wood/Secondary xylem...
GATGCCGGCGCCCGCGCTGTCGATCGGCACCACGATGCGCTCGCCCCGATCGAGCGCCGCGCGCGCGGCCGCCAGCGTGGCGTCGTCGCCGTCCAGCAGCCCGCGCGCGCGCGGGCCCTGCCCCGCCCGCACCAGCGCGTCCGCCGCCAGCAGCCGCACCCTGACCGGCCAGGCGGCGATGTCCGTCGTGCCGGCGGTGCGAAGCGCGGCGATGCCGTCGTCCACCCGTCCCATCGCGATCAGCAGCAGCGCACGCTGTTCCGGCAGGAAGGGCTGGGCCAGGCTGAGGCCGCGCGCGCCGTCCAGTTGCGCCAGCGGGTCCTTGTCGTGCGCGCCGAACGCGATCCAGGCGCGCAGCATCGGCGCCAGAAAGGCGAACAATCGCTCCTGCTGGACGAGATCGGCCTGGCGGCGGGCGAGCGTCCAGTCGCGGCCGCGCACCGCGTCCGCCATCAGCAGCAGCCGGCCGTCGGGCGGCAGCGCATGGTGGGTGTCGAGCAGGCGCGCCGCCTTCAACGCCAGGGCCTCGTCGCCGGACGAGAGCGCCTGACGAAAGGTGTCGCTCGCCGGATCGCGCTGGATCAGCGCGGCGAAACCGGCGTTGGCCGTGGCCGCGTCGCCCCCCACCTCCGCCGCGCGCGCACGGACATAGAGCGCGGGCGAGGAAAGCTGCCGCTCCACGGTGGGGCTGGACAGGGCGGGTGCGGCGGCGAGCGCCAGCAGGGGAAGGATCACCGTCCGCATCACATGTTCGGATAGTTGGGGCCGCCGCCGCCTTCCGGCACGACCCAGTTGATGTTCTGCGTGGGATCCTTGATGTCGCACGACTTGCAGTGGATGCAGTTCTGCGCGTTGATCTGGAGCCGGGGGGCGCCGTTCATGTCCACATATTCATACACGCCCGCCGGGCAGTAACGCTGCTCCGGCCCGTCGTAGAGCGGCAGGTTGACCGCCGTCGGCGTCTCGGCGTCCTTCAAGGTGAGGTGGATCGGCTGGTCCTCCTCATGGTTGACGTTGGACAGGAACACGGACGACAGCCGGTCGAACGTCACCACCCCGTCGGGCTTCGGATAGGTGGGTGCGGGCACCATGTCGCGGCGCCACAGCGTCGAATGGTCGGGCCGGTGCTTCAGCGAGTAGGGCAATCCCAGCTTCAACTGGCGCATCCACATGTCGGCCCCGGCCCAGATCGTGCCGACGAGCGGCCCGGCCTTGGCCACCGCCGGCTCGGCGTTGCGCACCGTCTTCAGCTCGGTCGCGATCCAGCTCGCTTCCACGGCGGGCTGGTAGTCGGCCAGCACGTCGCCGCCCCGGCCCGCGGCCAGCGCCGCCACCGCCGCGTCCGCCGCCAGCATGGCCGACTTGATCGCGGTGTGCGTGCCCTTGATGCGCGGCACGTTCACGAACCCCGCCGAGCAGCCGATCAGCGCCCCGCCCGGAAAGGCAAGCGTCGGCACCGATTGCCACCCGCCCTCGTTGATCGCGCGCGCGCCGTAGGACACGCGCCGCCCGCCCTCCAGCACCTCCCGTATCGCGGCATGGCTCTTCCACCGCTGGAACTCGTGAAACGGCGACAGATGCGGATTGCGGTAGCCGAGCCCGACCACGAAGCCCAACGCCACCTGATGGTTCGCCTGGTGGTAGAGGAAGCCGCCGCCCACCTCCTGCTTCAGGGGAAAGCCCTGGGTGTGGATCACCCGGCCGGGGTGGTGCCGGGCGGGATCGACGTCCCACAATTCCTTGAAGCCGAGACCGTAGACCTGCGGCTGGCAATCCCGTTCCAGGTCGAAGATCCGCTTCACCTCCTTGGTGAGCGAGCCCCGCGCCCCTTCGGCGAAGAAGGTGTAGCGCGCGTGCAGTTCCAGGCCGGGCTGGTGGTCGGGCTTGAACGTGCCGTCGCGCGCGACCCCCATGTCGCCGGTGGCGACCCCCTTCACCGATCCGTCGTCGTGGAACAGCACCTCCGCCGCGGCGAAGCCGGGGAAGATCTCCACGCCCAGCTCCTCCGCCTGGGCGCCCAGCCAGCGGCACAGGTTGGCGAGGCTGCCGGTATAGGCACCCTTGTTGCTCATCAACGGCGGCATCAGCCAGTGCGGCATCTCCGTCCTGGCGGACGCCGACAGGAACCAGTGGTGGTTCTCCGTCACCGGCACCTCGGCCAAGGGGCAGCCCTTTTCCCGCCAGTCGGGGATGAGCTCGTCCAGCGACACGGGATCGATCACCGCGCCCGACAGGATGTGGGCGCCGACCTCCGATCCCTTTTCCAGCACGCAGACGCTCGTGTCCGGCGACTGCTGCTTCACCCGGATCGCGGCCGACAGGCCGGCGGGGCCGGCGCCGACGATCACCAGGTCGTAGGGCATCGATTCGCGTGTGGTCATGAACTCTGAACTCTCGAGGCGGGCGATCGAAACGCCGCAGCGGCCGAACGCCTCACCATATAGGGGCCTGCGCCGCAATTGACCTCCCCGTCAATCTCCCGGCTAGGATGACGCCTTCGGATGACGCGCGAGGCGACGGGACGGGCGTGATGGACGGGCTGGCGCTGAGCGCGCTTGATTGGTGGGCGGAAGCCGGCGTGGACATGCTGGTGGACGAAAGCCCCCGCGACTGGCTGGCCCGCGCGCCCACGCCCGCCCTCCCGTCCACGTCCGCCGTCGCCGCCGAGCCGGCCGCGCCCGCGCCGCCGGCCGACCTGCCCGCCTTTCGCCGGTGGCTGTTGACCGATCCGTCCGTTCCCGGCCCGCCGCGCGCGCGCCACGACGCCCAGGGCGATCCGGCGGGCGGGGTGATGGTGATCACCGACATGCCGGAGCCGGCCGACCGCGGCACGGGCGCGCTCCTGACCGGGGAGCCGGGCGCGCTGTTCGATCGCATGCTGGCGGCGATCGGCCTCGACCGCGGCACCCTCTATCTCGCCCCGTTCACGCCCGCGCGCCCGGCCACCGCCAAGCTTTCCAAGGACGCCTGCCACCTCCTCCACCGGATGATGGAACGGCATCTGGCGCTGGCGGCGCCCAAGCGGCTGCTGCTGCTGGGCGACGCGCCGTCCTGCTCCCTCCTCGACCAGCCGGTGACGCAGGCGCGCGGCCGGGTCCACGAGCTTCGCGTGGATGGGCTCACCATCCCGACCGTCGCCACCTTCCCGCCCCGCCTGGTGGAGGGTGCCGAGCGCCGCCGCCTCGCCTGGGCCGACCTCCAGCTGTTCCGGAACCTCGCATGATCCGCCTCGCCCCCGTTCTCGCGGCTCTTCTCGCCTCAGCCGCCGTCGCCGCCCCGCCCACCCTGGACGAGCCCGCGCGCACCGCCTTCCGCACCGGCTTCGCCGCGATCCGCGCGGGGGACTGGGCGGGCGCGGCCGCCGCGATCGACGCCGCGCCCGACGGTCCGTTGAAGCCTGTCGCCCGGGCGGAGCTGTGGACGGCCAAGGGAGCGCCGGTGCCGGACGCGGCGACGCTCGCGCAATTGGTCGCCCAGGCACCCGACCTGCCGGAAGCGCCGGCGCTCGCCGCGCTCGCCCGCCAGGGGGGCGCCACCACGCTGCCCTTCCTCCCCGGCCAGCAGGCGCTCATCCGCGCGCCCGGCGCCAGCAAGCGGCAGGCGGCGCGCGCCAACCGCGCAGACGCGACCTATGCCGCGCTCGCCGCCCAGGTGCAGCCGCTGCTCAAGGCGGGCGACGTGGCCGCGGCCGAGCCGCTGGTGGAGGCGGCCGCCCCCGGCCTCGCGGCGGAAGCGGTGACCGAATGGCGCCAGCGCCTTGCCTGGGCGGCGTTCGTCCGCGGCGACGACGCCACCGCACGCCGGGTCGCCGCCGTCGCCCGTACCGGCCCGGGCGGCTGGGCGGTGGAGTCGGCCTGGGTGGAAGGCCTCGCCGCCTGGCGGCAGGCCGACTACGCCGCCGCCGCGTCCGCGTTCGCCGAGGTGGGCGCGCGGGGGGCGGACGCCGAGACGCAGGCCGCCGGCCTGTTCTGGGCGGCGCGCAGCGACACGGCGGGCGGACAACCCCAGGCGGTGGCCGCGCGCCTGCGCCAGGCGGCCAGCCGGCGCGAGACCTTCTACGGCATGCTGGCCGCCGCCGCGCTCGGCTCGCCCGTGCCGGCGACCCCGGCCGATCCCGCGCCCGACGCGATGAACCACCCCGACCTGCTCGCCGCCGCGCAGGCGGCCGAGGTGGGCGAGCCGGCGCTGGCCGACCAGCTGATCCGCCAGCAGGCGCGCATCGGCCGCCCGGCCGAGCATGGCGCGCTGATCGCCTTCGCGGGCGCGCTCCACCTGCCCGATACCCAGCTTTGGCTGTGCCAGAACGTGCCGGCGGGCGCGCAAGGCTCGCTCGCCGCGCGCTACCCCATGCCGGCCTGGACGCCGTCGGGCGGCTGGCGCGTGGACCGCGCGCTGCTCTACGCCCATGCGCTCCAGGAATCGCGCTTCCGCGTGGATGCGGTGAGCCCGGCGGGTGCGCGCGGGCTGATGCAGCTCATGCCCGGCACCGCCAGGCTGGTCGCCCGCCACAAGGGCGATCCCGCCGGCACGGAACAACGGCTCACCGATCCGGCGCTCAACTTCGAATATGGGCAAAGCTATCTGGAGGAACTGGCGGGCCATGCCGGCACCGGCGGCCTGCTCCCCAAGGTGATCGCCGCCTATAACGCCGGGCCCAACAACGTGGCGCTGTGGAACCTGGCCGCCCAGGTGCAGAACGACCCCCTGCTCTTCATCGAGGCGATCCCGTTTACCGAGACCCGCGCCTATGTCGCCATCGTGATGCGCAACTATTGGATGTACAGCCGGGAAACGGGGGCGGCGAACCCGAGCCTGGACCTGCTCGCGCAGGAACGCTGGCCGCGCTTCCCCGCCGGCGGGCGGCTGGCCCGGCCGGTGGTGGCGCAGGCGCCCGCCGCCGTGCCCGCCGCCACCGCCCTGGCCGCCCCCGCCGTCGAGGCCGGCACCCTCGGCAGCTGATCCGCTCGGGTGCGGGCGCCCGCGCCGTCCGCCTCGACAAGCACGGCTCGAACCGCGATGGCGGCACACCGCCCGTCGCGCGTGCGACGCCTCGGCGGAAACTGAGGTCCCATGCCGCTCGATCTTTCGCTCCCCTTCGTGCCGGTCCGCATCGCGGTGCTCACCGTGTCGGACAGCCGGACACCCGCCGACGACCGGTCCGGCGACACGCTGGTCGCGCGGCTGGAGGCGGCGGGCCACCAGCTGGCCGATCGCCGGCTGCTGCCCGATGACCGTGCCACCATCGTCGCCGTGCTGCGCGGCTGGATCGCGGACGCGCACATCGACTGCGTGGTCAGCACCGGCGGCACCGGCGTCACCGGCCGCGACGTGACGCCGGAAGCCTTCGCAGAGGTGCGCGACAAGGAGATCGAGGGGTTCGGCGAACTGTTCCGCTGGTTGAGCTACGCCACGATCGGCACCTCCACCATCCAGTCGCGCGCCACCGCCGCCGTGGCCGACGGCACCTATCTGTTCGCGCTGCCGGGCTCCACGGGCGCGGTCCGGGACGGGTGGGACGGCATCCTCGTCCACCAGCTCGACAGCCGCCACCGCCCCTGCAACTTCGTGGACCTGATGCCGCGGCTGCGGGAGCGCTGACGCCCCTCCCGACCCCTGCATCCACGGTTCGCCGCACCGGTCGCTCCCGTCGCGGCGCCGCCGCCGTCCTGCCGGCCGGCGTTCACCAACGCGACAGCTTCGCCGCGACACACTGCGCCGAAATCCGGAGAAAAAGGGAGGTTCCTATGATCAACGCGTCACGCACACGGCCGATTTTTCTGTTCGCGTCCCTGGCGGTGACCGCCGGTGCGGCCGTGTCGCAGCCCCCGGAGGCGACCGACAACAGCATCGTGGTCAAGGCGCTGCGGCCGGACGGGCCGGAGATCAAGGGCGTGATCGCCGCGCGCACCGGCGACCGGCTGAAGGTGGTGGCGCCGGACGGCACCGTTACCCCGATCCTGGTCAGCGACGCCACCCGCATCAAGGCCGGCGCCGGCCTGTTCGGCGGCCGCCGGGTCGGCCCCGACGCGCTGGTGAACGGCCTGCCCGTGGACGTGCGCACGGCGCGCGCGGGTGGTGGCGGCGACGGCCTGCTCGCCGCCCAGATCAGCTTCCGCAACAGCGACCGGCGCATCGCGTCCATGATCCGCCACGGCACGGCCCAGCAGTTCGAACAACAGGCCGCCGCCACCGAAACGCTGCGCGGCCGCATGGGCGACATCGACAAATATAATGTGAAGGGGACCACCAACGTCCACTTCGCCACCGGCCGGACCGAGCTTTCCAGCCAGGACAAGGCGGACCTGTGCGCCACCGCCGCCACCGCCGACAAGACGGACAACGCGCTGCTGCTGGTGGTCGGCTATACCGACGCGGTCGGCGGCCAGGACTACAACCAGGAGTTGAGCGAGCGGCGCGCCAACCGCGTCATCAACTACCTGCAACAGGCATGCGGCTGGAAACCCTACCGGATGCTCACGCCCACCGGCATGGCCAAGGCCGATCCCGTGGCCCCCAACGACACGCCCGCCGGCAAGGCGCAGAACCGGCGCGTCGCGGTCAACATCATGGTGAGCAAGAGCGTGGACGGCTTCTGACGCAGGACGCCTGCCTGCGCCGGGAATGCGGCGCAGGCAGGCGGCGTGGCGGGAACGGTGGCGATCAGCCGGTCGCGGTCGGCGGCCCCTTCGCGTCCCATTCGGCCCGCAGCCGTTGCTCGCGTTCGCGCAGCCGTTCGCGATGGCGCTGTTCCCGCCGGCGAGCGCGGCGGAGCAGCAGGCCGTCCACCGCCAGCAACAGCAGCACCAGAACAAGACACGACACCCCCAGCAGGTCCACCCCATTCTCCCCTCTTGGAACACCGGCACGGCATGCCGGCGCACCGGATGGCGGCGCGGTCCCCGCGGCCGAACGGGCCCCATCGTCCGCCCGCCCCATCGCCGACCCGACAGCCCCGTTTCGCGCGGGAAACGGCAGCTCCGCACCCCCTGGGCGTCGCGTCTAGCCGGAGCGGCCGGTCGGGTCCTTGTCCGCACGTCCCGGCGATCGGGCCGTGCGTCCCAATCCGGACGGGCCTACCCGCGCGGGCGGACGCGGTAATCGGAAGGGGACAGGCCGAACCGGCGACGGAACGCGCGGCTGAGGTGCCCCGCCTCGCCGAAGCCCCAATCGGCCGCGAGGTCCGCGATCCGTTCCGCGCTGCCGGGCGTGTCCAGCACGGCCCGGATACGCTCCAGCCGGCGATCGCGGATATAGGCCTGGATCCCGCCCGCGCCGTCGAACAGGCGGTAAAGCCGCGACCGCGAGGTCCGCAGCCGCCCGCACAGCCAGTCCACGGACAGGAGCGGCGAGGCGAGCTGCCCTTCGATCAGGCGCTTGGCCTCCAGCAGGGTGGCCGTGTCCTGCGCTTCGCCGCGTGCGGCCGGCGCGCGCACTCCGTCCAGGTCCAACGCCACCCCGATCAGGTCCAGCGCCGTTTGGCCGAGCCGGGCGGCGAGGCCGACGTCCAACCGGGGCAGCAATCGATGAACGGTGAGCAGGTGGGACCGCACCAGCTCAGCTCCCGCCGCCGACACCTGACGCCCATGAAGCGCCGCCACGTCCAGATTATTGCCGGCCGCCACCGCGCGCGGCACCGTCAGCAGCAGCGTGTGCGTGTCGGAGGACAGGTGGGCATGGTCCTGCGCCAGATCGTTGAACACCATGCGCCCGGCGGCGTTGCCGGTGGAACGGCCGGCGGCGTTGGCGACCGTATGGCCCGACAGCAGCAGTTCCACGATCAGGCCGTCCACCCCGTCGCGCCGCGCACGGGCCGCCGTGCGCCGGTATTCCTGCCCGCCCATCTCCGACACATGCACCGCCACGCTGCCGAGAGCGAACCGCTCCGACCGGTTGTGGAACGGGCCCGTCGGCCGCGTCTCGAACAACGGCCCGATCGCCGGCCAGTCGCGGTTGGCCCAGGCCTCGTGCCGGTCGGCGGGCGCGAAGGCATCTGTGGTGAAGCGGGTCACTCGGATCGGGTCCACGGGGCACCTGCGTCGGAGATGAAAGCCTAAAACCGCTATGGCATGACCAGGATGAGTGGGGTCACTCGACCGCCAAACCTCGCCACCTCCGATTTGTTTCCGGATCGCTCCCGCCGCAAGGACCGGAGCCAAGCCGTCAAGCGGGCCTCGGGCACGTCCAGGGTAACGGGGCCCGGCCGGTCAGCTCAGACCGACCAGGGCCGCAGCAGACGCCCGAACCGCACATCAAGGGCGCCTCGGGGTCCGCCGATGCTTCCGCTCGTCAGTTCAGATTGTCGGTATCCCGCACGAAGCGCGCCACGTCGTCGTGCAGCGCGCGAAGGCTGTCGCCGTGCGCGTACACCATGTGTCCCGACGGGTAATAATGATAGCGGATGTTGGCCTGGAGGTCGGCCGGCACGGGCAGGTGGTGCATCTCGTACTTGCCCTCGAAATAGGGCGTCGCCAGGTCGTAATAGCCGCCCGCCACCATGATCTTCAGCTTGGGGTTGTACTTCATCGCCATGGCAAGGTCGGGCATGACGTTGGTGGCGGTGTTGCCGGCCTCCCCCTGCCCCGGCAGCACGTGGAGGTTGTTCCAGCTGCGGTAGATGTCGATTTCCGGCTTGAACGCGCGGTCCCCGCCATATTCGAGCGTGCCGCGCGCATAATCGTTGAACGCGCTCACATAGGCCGACGACAGGGCCGCCGACTGCGGATCATATTCCGCCTGCTTGGCCAGGGGATCGAGGTCCGGCCCGGCGAAGCGCGTGTCCAGCCGCCCAGTGGTGAGGCCTGCCGCCTCCTGCAGCGTCTTCTCGAACATGCCGCCGGTGATCCGGAGGTTGGCCTTGAGGATGTAGGCGAGCGGCAGGCCGGTATAGGCCGCCAGCTTTTCCGCGACCGCCTGCCGCCGCGCGGGATCGAGCTCCGACCCCTGGTTGAGCGCCAGCGCATAATCGGTGAGCGCGAACTGCTCCACCTGGCGCAGGAACGGCTCCAACTCGGCCGGGCGCTGCCCAGGCAACCGGTTGTGATACCAGGCGCTCGCCGCATAGGTGGGCAGCGCCACCACATAGCCCTGGTCGATGCCGGGGTTGGCGTCGGGCGCGTCGGCGTCCAGCGAGAAGTTCAGGATCTGGGACAGGAGCACCACCCCGTTGAAGTCGATGCTGTCGCCCGTCTCCAGCCCGTTCACCACCACCGCCGAGCGCGGCGTGCCGTAGCTTTCGCCGAAGAGATATTTGGGGCTGTTCCAGCGGCCGTATTTGGACAGGAAGCCCTTGATGAACTCGCGGAACGCGTAGGCGTCCGCGTCCACGCCGTAGAAGCCCTTCTCCTTGTCCTTGCCCGCGATGCGCGAGAAGCCGGTGCCGGGCGCGTCGATGAACACGAGGTCCGCCACGTCCAGAAGGCTGTAGGCGTTGGGCACCAGGCTGTACGGCGCCGCCGCCGTGTGGCTATCGTCCGCGGTCACCACGCGGCGCGGCCCGAAGGCGCCCATGTGCAGCCACACGGTGGAGGAGCCGGGCCCGCCATTGTACAGGAACATGATCGGCCGGTCCCTGGCGGCCACGCCCTTCCTGAAATAAGCGGCGTAGAACATGGAGGCCTCGGCCGCCGCGCCCTTCTTGTCGCCCAGGTCCGCGGCGCTGCGCTCGCGCCAGGCGGCGTCGTCCCAACCCTTGGGATGGACGATCAGCGTGCCGGCGACCGCGCGGTAGTCGACGCGCGTGCCCTCCACCGTCACCGTGCCCGCCGTTTCCACCTGTTCCGGCTGGAACAGCACGCCGCGATCGGGCGATGCGGTGGCGTCGCCCGCGGGCTTTGCGTCCTGCACGGGCGTCCGCGCCGGCTTTTCCGCCGCGACCGCCGCCGTGGCGGCGAGTAGCCCGGCCCCTATCCCCAGCATCCGCATCGCGATCCCCCCGTTGCCCACCGTCCCTAGACGGCCGGCGGAGGTGATGCCGCGGGCTACCCACGCCGTCCAGCGGAGAAGCGTCACGAGCAGGATCAGGCTTGTGTTCATGAAATGTTCTGTTACGCCGTTCCTCATGCCAAGTCAAGCCCGATCCGGCCGCGGCGCCACGCTGAACGCCGTGCCGCAGCGCTTCAACCTGCCCGACCGGGAGGCGGACGGCGACTGGCTGGACCGGGCGGACGAGGTGGATGGCGCCGCCCCGCCGCTTCGCACCACCGTGGCCGTCGAACGGCCACGCACCATTCTGTCCCGCAACCGATCCCCCGACGTGCCGTTCGACCGCTCGGTCAACCCGTATCGCGGGTGCGAGCAAACCTACACTGTTGCGA
>Ga0325410_1009586_pt1 | contig 10309 bp, 5 predicted proteins | sample PopdelMetagenome_16_FD_206182 | JGI IMG/M metagenome (GOLD analysis project Ga0325410, IMG submission 206182) | Populus deltoides microbial communities from Bellville, Georgia, United States - Xylem-PdIQD-R3 | ecosystem: Host-associated > Plants > Phyllosphere > Stem > Wood/Secondary xylem...
CCGCGCATCGTAAATAAGATACGGAGAAGAGAACAAGTCTTTTAAGTGTTACTTGTGAAGGTAGGCAATGATCCAACCCTCCACAATCCGACTTAATTCAAGATATGGGCTTGGGCTTAAATATTTTGAACTTGGGCTGGCTTATCTATTTGTCTTGGATTGTCCTGCAGATTATCTAAATCAACTAAGCAAACTCATAACCGGGGTAATTGTCCTATGGTAATCTGAATGCCTCCCCTTCCCGGCCAAACCTCACTGTCGAGAATGGTTGGAATCAAAGGGGACTTGGATAATTAAATAAAAATAAAAATTAGACCGGCATACTCTTCATGTATGAGTCCAACTAGCACACTAGCTTAAAACTATATGATGGGCCATTAATGTGTGTTAACTATATAATAACCCATAAAGGCCCAATTAAACACTTCGCCTACTATAGCCCAATTAAACTTAAATGAATGGGCTTATCAAAGCCCAACACGAAACCCAACCCTAAAAATTAAGCCCTTCGTAAACCCAACATCTCATTTCATGGGAATCTAATTTATAGCAATTGTAGCGGGAAAATCCTTGTAATCCCCATGAGCTTTATAACCTCCAAAGGATCTGAAACCGGGCGGATAGCGGCTTAAAATTGTCCAGTTCAAAGTTGTTTAAAATTAATTCTTTATTACTCAATTATAATGTTTAATTTAAATTTAATTAATAAATAAATTGAATTTATATATTTAGAAGAGATAGAATGTTCTTATTGCATTTGTCTTATTCTTTCAAATATCTCTAAAAACAAAAGGAGTAGATGAATATTTTTTTTTATAAAACTTCTTAATTAAATTTAATTTAAAGAATCCCAAAAAAAATTTCACGTTTGCTATGATAGAGAAGGGATATATTTATTTATCGAAAAAATTATCTTCATGAAAAAATAATTCAAAACAACTATATATTTTCTCATTTAATAACTATGCCACCAAATTACTTGAGACTTGAATATTTTTTTCTTTACGTTTAAGAAAATCTTAGACTCATGTAACATAGTATGAACATATAATTAACTAGTTGTTTTTAAGAAAATTACCAATTAGGAGCTCGAAAAATCTCCAAAGTCTTATAAATTTGTTTTTAAGAGATTGATGCTAAAAGAAAAGGAAAAAAAATAACAAAGCGAAAACCTTGAGAATATAAATAAGCCATTAAAATAATGATATTTACTAATAATAAATTGTTTATGAAAATTTGATTCAAATAATTTTTTATTCTTAAATTATTTAAATATATTTTAAACATTATTTTATCATATTTACGGTTTTTTAACTTCCAATCACTTATAAATTTTGGACATACTATTTTGATATTTTTTTGTTAATTTTATATAACAATCATAAAATATTTTTATGGTAAGAGAAACAGTGATGAAAATAATAAAAAAAATATGAAAAAAAACTTCTCTACCCGAAACAGCTGTATTTTCATACTTAATAATAATGATATGGAATCTATTACCTGGATAATTTTTATTTTTTTTTACATTAAGTGCATACATAGAAACTTAGGGTGATGTACCATACGTCGTTTCGTGGCAACATCCACTAATTAATGGCTAATATATATAGTTTGAACTAATGACAGATTAATTAGTATATTAATCAGGTCAAGTGAGCTTTATTACAAGTTGAAGTGTTCATGGCTTGTGTGTACTAACAAAACAAGACAAGGAGAAAACATTTTCTATACTAAATCAATTAATATAATTAATATCTTAACAGCTAGTAGCTAGCTGGGTTATCTTAGTTTTTAGTGGCACGTAAAGTTCATGCAAAATCAACTCATTAGGTGGCAAGATAAATAAAAAATTAAAAAAAATGAAATGAAAAATAGCATCAAAATTCGATTCTCTGTCTTGGGATCCGAGCTTAAGAAATTAATGAGTCATTAAGCAGGTTGACTTGTACAGATGATTTTACTGCAGATGCAGATCTAGAAACGTTTCATATTGAACTCCAACCATGAAATTATTAATTTGTCCCTCCTTCAAATAATAAATGGCCTTGTTTAGGAGGGTATTAGGATTATTTTGTTTTATATAAATAGTGGAAATATTAAATTGTCAATAAATAAATAAAATCCAAAAAGACATTTAGTCTAGGATATTATTGATTTTTTTAATTTTAGATTATAGTTGGATCGCTAAAAGTTAAAAAAAAAAATCAAAGCTTTCGGTTAGGGAATATTTATTTTTTTTCATGTTGGTTATCTTGTTATTTTATATTAAATGTAAATTTCATATATTAACTATGTCAATACAATGTATCATCATCTTTTTATTTTATTTTTTTATTTTTTTTTAATTTAATCATTTGATAATTTGCTATTTTACATTTAAACTAGAATTAACTAAAGTTAGAATGTCAATTACATAAAAAATTTTTAAAATCAAATCATCATTTAAACTAGTCAATTAGCTCACTCTCGGCTTGTAAGATTGAATAAATCATAATAACTTTTTATTTATGTATTAATATTTATGATAATCGATTAATTTGATTTGATATACTAGATGATTTTTTATTTTTTATGTCAAATATTTTATCATCATATAGAGATAAAAATAACAATGCTAATGTTTTTTTAATGGAAATCATAACTTGCTGCCAGTCAAAATGTGAGCCTTGAACTTGGAAAATACCCATCACGGGCAACAAACACATACTGCAAGAGTAGTCTTTTTATTATATGTGTACACACACACACACACACGCTCCAAGAAGAAGTACACACTTTCCAAGCTATAAAGGAAATTATAATTGCCTGGTACAGAGCACGTGCCATGCACATTATCCATGAAAAAGAGACAAATGTAATTGATTACATTATTTTCCAAGGAAGGCCAAATCGTGAATTTACTAGTACCAATCAACCTTTACACTCATGGCATCATTGATGCCAAGCTTTATCATGAGTGTACGGTTTACAATTATGGGATCGACATTTTGATCATGGATTTGAACGGTCCTCGTCCAGCCTTGATGATGTGAATTATAACAATAATGGTAGATTTTTCAAATTGTAAGAGAAAGTGTGCCCACTAATGGTTGGCCCTGCCGCTGCCCCTTTGCTTGGTTTGGTTTTCAACTTCAAAAAAAAAATAAATAAAAAAAAAATTAAGAAAAATCTATAGTAGAAGGCTAAGGGATCATGCTCCACCCCTTATAATGAACATAGTGGGCACACTTAGGGTAAGAAAATTAAGAGAAGATGAGAAAATTGTTTTCTCGTCATTTCCTTAGTCCTGGTGCGAGAAAACGTGTTCAAAAATACCCTACGTTACCAGAATAGAGCAAGAAATTATGGGAATGCTGTCATGCAACTGAAATTTAAGAACAGGAGAATGAGAACAGATGGAGGAGCATGAAGAAAGGGGCAAGAGATCCAACCCTCTACTAGGTCACTAATGCCGAGGTCACAGAAAACCAGCCCAGCAGGCTCTATATTTCGAGGTTGGTTTGTAACAGAAGATTTAACAAAAAACCAAAGCAGCTTAACAACAGACGAGACTGTATATTTACATATTTTTCACAAGTTAACCAACCTTTTTTATGTATAAAATAACGAAGAGTTTGCTGGGAGGGATACAAGACATGATACATACATCAAATTGTAGAAGCCGATCAAGCAGGCAGGCAGTTTTATGCCATTTCAAGTGTTGAAGAGGAAGGAAAATTTCGTTGGAGCTGGATGAATCATTTCAGTGATCACCACCACCTTCTTTCTGCTTTCCTGTGTTTTGAATTCACTGGAAAATCGACAGGACTTGTTTACCTACTGCTTGCTTAGCTATGGGCCTTCTCTTATGCTCATCTCTACCATTTCATCTGCACTAAAACCCCCATCTTCAGTGGCGATTGTGGATTGTGAGTCAAGGCCTGACCCCGCTTGGATTTCTTTAAACATCGTCATTACTTGAATCATTGTGGGTCTTCTACCTGATCGATCATCTAAACAAGCACAAGCTACCTTTAAATGTTCTAGGAGCTCCATCTCAAGGCTCGGATCCTCTTTTAAAAGCACCGGATCGAAGACATCGCTTATTCTCAATTTGGCATGCTGCTTCACCCACCCAACAAGATTATTGTCACCAAAATCAGATGAATCTGTTGGCCTTTTTCCTGTCAGCAACTCAAGCAAGACTACACCATAACTGTAAACATCCCCTTTGATGGAACACCTAAAGCTCTGGTAGTATTCGGGAGGAACATAACCAGGCGTGCCTGCTAGTGTGCTAACACTCAAATGAGTATCCATTGTACTCATAAGCCTTGCCATTCCGAAATCGGAGACTCTGGCCTCCAAGTTCGCATCAAGCAAGACATTGCTAGATTTCATGTCCCTGTGAATGATCAGTGGGATGCAATTATGGTGAAGAAAAGTTAATCCTTTGGCGGCACCAATGGCAATCTTCCTTCTTGCAGCCCAGTTCAGTTTGATCCCTGTTTTCTTTTGGTTATGTAGAACGTCTTCTAAACTGCCATATTTCATGTACTCGTACACCAAGAGTCGCTCTTCTCTGACCTTGCAGTAACCAAGGAGTGGAACAAGGTTATCGTGCTTGATTTTGCCAATGGTCTCCATTTCAGCAGTGAATTCTCTATCACCTTGTCCACTGATATGTATCAGTTTCTTGATGGCTACAACGCTTCCATCTTTCAGTTCTGCCTTGTATACGTCACCAAAACCTCCAGAGCCTATGAGGCTGTCATTGTGGAAGCCATTCGTTGCTTCAAGAAGATCTGCATAAGTGAGCTTCCGCAGGGGCTTCGAATCAAATGTGGCGAGACTGATGCTTAATGCTTCACGAGCCGTCAGCTTCCAGGCAGTATTTGTGGTGCCAGAGTGTGAGCGGCTGTCTATATAGATATCAAGGGCTGCCTCTTTCTTTTTCTTCCGCTTCTTCATTTCCAGAGCAACAATAATCAAACCAAAGAAGCAGAAAAGTGAGAACAACAATCCCATTGCCACACTCTCTGCCAGGGATGCCTGTCTCCTATGAGACTTGTGATGCCCCGAACTCGAGCTTGATGCTGAGCCCGACCCACATGGAGGAAGAGGTATCCCACAGAGGCCTGAATTGTTGAGGAAACTGCGATTTAAAAATGTTTGAAACTGGCCCCCTTCAGGAATAATTCCAGTGAGGTGATTGTTGGACATATCAATCTCTGAAAGCAATGAAAGGACAGTCATTGACTGGGGAATCATCCCTTCGAGCCTATTGTTGGAGAGGTCGAGAATGTCAAGACCAGTCAACTTTCCAATCTCTTGTGGAATGTTTCCGGAGAGATTATTATGGCCCAAGTTCAAGATATAGAGGTACGACATACTCCCAATCGCTGCTGGAATACTGCCAGATAACATATTGTAAGAAAGATCAAGGAAGATCATTGACCCATTATCATTGAATGTGGGTTGGGTGTAATCTCCATATACTCTGGTGAAGTTGCAGGGGTGCCTGCTGGAGATTCTATTCAGGTGTTCCGATCTTATTCCGGCAAATTCAAGCAAATCTCCCTCCCCGTGACATTGTTCACTCTTTTCATTCTTCAGATACACATACCTCTTTCCTCTGATAAAATTCACAGCAATACTGCCAGACTGTTTGAACAGCTCAGGGGGGGTTGTCCCGTTCAAAAAATTGGTATTAAGATCCAACCAAATCAAGCTACGACTGTCTCCAAGCTCTGGCGGGATTCTACCATGGAACGAATTGTTGCTCAGTTTGAGAATTGCAAGGCTCCAAAGCTGGCCAATTGATGCTGGAATCTCACCACTTAATCGATTGTTAGACAATGAGATCCAGTTAAGGTTGGTGCAGTTGCTTATACTTGAAGGTATCACTCCTGTCAACTCATTGAAGTCTAGAATCAGAGTCTCCAGTGCTTTTATGTTCATCAACTCAAGTGGGATTTCTCCATGGAGCTGGTTGAACCAAAGGTTCAAATCGCGAAGCTTATTCAGCGCTCCCAAGCTCGAAGGGATAGTTCCAGTGAGGCAGTTATAGCTCAAATGGAGTGCTGTAAGTTGAGAGCAGTTACTGAGGGTGGCAGGAATAGACCCGGTAAACCTATTGTTTTGAAGATACAACTCTTTGAAGTTGTTACTTGGACCTCGACACAAGCCAGCAGGGATTGGCCCAGATAAACTATTAGAACTCAGATCTAAAGACTCCAAACTAGCATGCTGTGATAAAGAATCAGGCAAGCCACCCATAAAAGCATTATATGCCAAATCAAGCCTCTTCAGACTAGTCATTTTCAAGAAAGTATCAAAAGGCAATTCACCAGTGAAGTTGTTGGTAGAAATATCAAAACTTTCCAATGAAGTGCAGGAACCAAAACTATTAGGGACAGAACCAGAGAGAATATTGGAAGAAAGATCAAGCATAACAAGACCTGGGCAAGCATCCATGAGATGCAGAGGAATCCCCCCCTCAAAATGGTTGCCGCCAAGTGAAAGAGACTGCAAATTCCCAGTTGGAAACACTGGAATTGGACCTGAAAACTTGTTGCTTGAAACATTCAAGAAGTTGAGCTTAACACAACCACCAATTGCACGACCAAGATCACCATAAAACTTATTGGAAGAGATATCAAGGTGCTCCAAAGCTAAGCAGTCGCCAAATGAAGGAACAGTCACAGAGAAATTGTTTGAAGAGACATCAAGATACTGCAGATTCTTGCAACTTGAAAAATCAACATCTCCACTCACTTTATTTCCCTTCAAAGCCAAGTGCTTCAAGTCATTGCAGCCTCCAGATAAAATGAAAGGCACCACGTTTGAGCCTACAATCTTATTGAAAGAAAGATCAATAAACGTAAAGCTGAGCCCTCTTAGCCCACTTGATTTCTCTTTAGGCACTGAAAACTCAATGGAGTTGCCAGAAAGGCCCAAGGATTTCAAGGCTGGACAAGAGCGTAAAGCGGCTATATCAGAGACAGAACCGGAGAGACTATTCTGAGATAGATCTAAGTTGCTCAAAACTGAGCTGCACTTAGATCCAAAAGGGAAAGAAATAGTGCCAGAAATGTTCGCTGATTTCAAAGAAAGGCTCTCTAAGTTTTCAAGAGTCAAAAGGAATGCGGCCACAGGATGGAAATCACAAGTTAAAGAAATGTTAGTGAGGTCTATAGAGGAGACTCTGTTAGTGGTTTCTTGGCATTTAACTCCAGTGAAGATGCATGGGTTTTGGTGAGGAAGCCAGTTTTGTAGGAGAGATGGGTTAGAGAGAGTTGTCTTGAAGTTGATAAGGTTTTGGGTGTCTTTGTTTGCTGAGGTAAAAAAAGGTGGTGGTGAGAGGAGAATAAGAGAGAGAAGCGAGACAAAGAAGCGGGCTTCCATTGTTCTTGATAGGATTTGAAAGAGAGAGACAGAGAGGTGGAGTCTTTAGCGTTGGAGAGCAGCCATTAGAGAGGTAGAGAGCTTCAAGCTCTGGTTTTCTAGTTTCTTTTTTAGAGAGAGTTTGGATTTATCTGAAGGAAGCTTGGGGGGAGAGAGAGAGTCAAAACACTGTAAGAAGGGTATTTATCAAGTGGGGAGTGGACACAGCTGTTGCTCACATGCCATGTGCCTCACTGCCTACTCTCTCTCTCTCTCTCTCTGGAACCCCATTTCCTTAACCTTGTTTTGTGTCTCTAACCAAACCCCATTTATCCATCTACTTAAATAATCTCTGTCTCTCTAATGGCTGTTTAACCTTTTGGTTTCATGAATAATTGTTTAATGAGCCCAAGATTTTTTATATAAAATAAAAGGAGAGAGGGAGAGGGAGAGAGAGGGAGAAAGGTGGTTTTATTTTTCTTCTTTTGGTCGATAAAGACTAAATTTTATTAAGATGGAGATTTAAATATGTTTTTACTCAAATCAATACATTCATAAGAAAAATATTTTATTATAAGAAATTTACTTCTTTATCAAGATATACTGTGTTTTTCATATGTAACTTTGTTAACACGGTGCAGAGTATTTTTCATGTAATATTTTTTTTATTTTTAGAATTAACCTATTCAAAAAAAAACATTTTAAAATGCATTAATTTAAATAAAATATATATTAAAAAAGCAGAATGATGAAAATGGACAGCAACTCGAAGTTCTGCAAGAAAAAACTGCTTTTCTCTCCAGCACCGTCTCTTTGTCTCTCTAGCTTTTTATTTTATTATATTTCTCCAGTGAACGTGTGATCAACGAAGGAACCATCAATGGCGGGAAGATTCCATCTCCTTAATTTATTATTACAAGCACTCCCTGCTCACGAGGATTCAGAGGTGGAAGTGATTTTGGCATTTATATAGAGAGCTCAGTCTCCTGTTAAGCAAGAACACTCTCCTCTTGTTGCGTCGGGAAAGTTAAAGGGTAAAGTTGAATAGTAGTAATATAGTAAAGGAAGAAGCAAGGGAGGGAGGGAGCCCCCATGCGAGGTGCGAGCCCCGATGTCTCCAAGCTAGCTACTCCCTCGCCTCTTAATTTGTGCATGCGCTAAGGTTCCTTGTTATTTCTGCATTAATTAAGGATATAACAGCTTGATGGCAAAATTATTATCATCATGCTTTATTATGAGCACTCTCTATCTTTAGGGTTCGGGTCCTACCACAATAATATTACTTTGAATGCATCTACATCTCATTACACGTGTGGTTATAAAATTTCCTGCTTTTCCCTACAAAAAAAGCTAAGGGAAATTCACTTCAATGACCTAAATGAAATCATGGAGTGCGTAGGCATTTATATAGATACGCCCATGCATGTAATGTTCTTTTAGGGTTAGAGCCTTAAATGTCAATATTCTTGCGAGCTTGACACAATAGTGACAAGCACCATAAATGGCTGGACCTTTTGATGAAGAACCTGTTCCTGGATTTGATAGTATATTTAGTATTAATTTTGAACCGCCATTGATCCAGCTTTCTATATTCAGAGTTGTGGTTTGCAGCTTTAGCTCCATGAAAAAGTTTGCAGGTGCCACTTGCTGCTATATATATATGTGTGTGTGTGTGTGTGTGTGTGTCGTTTTTCCTATCCCAAGAGCATGACTTATTGGTGTACGTACGTAGCTTAGAAAATTCGTACGTAGTAACGCCTTCTGGGGGGCTTGAAGTTACCAAATTAGTGATAACTTGATTATAGAATTTCGAGAAAAATTGTGAAAAGAACTTCCTTTTTCTAGAGAAAAAGTATATATTTTTTTCTATTAATAACTTTATCTATGTTATCAAAGACATTATTGAGATCCTGTCACCGTGAAGATAACATTACAGCGTCACATACAGGGGTCATGCGGAACCAAAAAATAAAATTAAAAGGAATGAGAATATTAATTGTTTTATTACTTAGGTTAAAAAAATATAAATTTTTTTTTTTGGTCTCCAGCCCTAGTATCCAGGTTGCCCAGACAAATTTGATGGTCACCCCGGGTCGCATACCTAGCAATAATAGATGAGACTAACAATGGATGTTGTTGTATACATGGGAACTCAAAACTAAAATAAATAAATATTATTAAATAAGAAGCTGGAAAAAAAAATTCTTTGCAGGAGCCGGGGCTCCTAGCTACCAGCTCCCCTGTCTCCGTCCCTGGTCACACATGCTAAACTCAATCATTAAAGGGCGATTCTTTAGTATATAATAATTTATAAAAAAAAGATTGATAAGCATAAAATATTTTATAAATAATTTATAAATCTGAAGTATTTATTAAAAAGATATTTTCAATTCATCAAGTTAAAGTACAATATTTTACAAATAATAATTAATTCATAATATCATTCCATTATTTCATACATTATCACAACACTATATCACTCCATCAAAGTTACCATCATTGAGATCTTGTTTCCTGGAAAATAACAAATTTAAAATTAAATATATTATCATAAATCAAATTAATTTAGTATAAAATAATTGATACATTATGTATGTTATATAGTTATTTTTATAGCTATAGTATTTTACTTAATAATTATAATTTCATAAAATTAAATTTATTATGAGTCACATATGTAAAAATTTATCACGTTCTAGAAAGACGTCTAAAAATTTGTATACCAAACGCTTTAAAGAGCAAAGGTTATGTATTGAACTGAAAGGAAAAAAAAAACATTGAAATTTTAAAAAAAAGGAAAAAGAAAATTAAAGAGAGATGGTTTTGGTAGGTATTAATAAGTTACGAAACCATTAATTTAAGAAGGTAATGTGAATAATGATGGATAAAATCAGAAAAGGTATACTGAAAATTGGCAAGATAGTCAAAATAAGGGGTGAAC
>Ga0325410_1009587_pt1 | contig 10309 bp, 7 predicted proteins | sample PopdelMetagenome_16_FD_206182 | JGI IMG/M metagenome (GOLD analysis project Ga0325410, IMG submission 206182) | Populus deltoides microbial communities from Bellville, Georgia, United States - Xylem-PdIQD-R3 | ecosystem: Host-associated > Plants > Phyllosphere > Stem > Wood/Secondary xylem...
TTTAAAAGATTGAAAAATACCTCTGATCCAAGAACTAAAGTGATATATATACATATATTAATACTTTAATTTAGATAATATTGCTAAAAAATACTTTCGAGTACAAAATATGTTATATTATACAAAAAAAACCATACATTTTAAATCATATAAATTGTGTTGTAAAATTAACATACCGTAAAAAAGAAATTTATTTTCAATCTTCTCTGAAGACTAAAAAATAATTATATGTATGTAATATTATATTTAAAATATTTATATTATATGTCCAGTTACATTTTATAAAGTAAACTATATATAAATATATGATAATAATTTTTTTATTATTGTACTTTTTGTATCTTATTATTTTCTTGTAAGTTGTCAAATAGTTATATTTAATATTCTATATATGTTAGATAAACTTGAAAAACAAAATTAAAATATTAGTAAATAATTTTCCAATTTATTTTTTATAACACTATCAAACTTCAAAAAGTAATTCATTTTCTAAAAATAAAATACTTCTAGCAAACAAATGAGGCCAATGTTATTGCATAATGATTTTACAAATTAAAATTTTGCGAAACCTATCTCGTGTTATCCATTAAGATCTACTAAATTATATAATTTTTAAATTTCTATATGATTTGTAAAGCAATATCGGTTTTAATAATTTGTTAGGTAGGTTTTATCTTATGACTAATTCAAGAAAACAATAGGAATGTTAACGAATGGGTTTGTAATGAGTTATATTTTCCTCAATTCTCGTCCCATTAAATATCATAAAAAAAAAACATTTGTTCTTAAAAAGACAATTATTATAAGAAAAAAAAATAAAGTATTCCTTTTCATATCACACATTTAAACTATATCATTTTTTTTTAGTGTTAGCCTAAAATCTTAGATGTGATAATTTAGAATTTTATTTTGCTTTGCATTTGAGAGGATATTTGGATTTTCATACTCACGAAAGACATGCAATGTCTGTGCCAAGAAAACTAATGACGTAAAAAACATTAGTAATTTGAATAAGCTCGAGCATATATTAACAAGGATAATACCACTATAGTACAAGGATGAGATTCACTGAAGGGTGGCGCTATTGGCAAGCCCTTTGTGCCTCCTGAGAACCGAGTACTGACACCGCCTCCGTCAATTTCTAGAATAATCCTCCACTCCTAAAACTTGTAAATGAAGTCTGATGTATTTGCAGTAGTGCCCATCACCTTCAGCATTGCCCATCCCTACCAGCGTACATTCCAATAATGGCAGATGCGAGAACACAGTTACCTCACAAACTCAATTACCCAGCAAGGGGCAATCACCTTTTGCAAACCCTAATTGTGGGGGCAAGGTAAGGGATGATGACATTATCGTAAACATGCATAAGAGGATGCAATGATAATTTTGGGAATGAAAGGGACAAGGCTGTGCCATGCCAATTGACACAGAGGGGTGAGCACCACCATTCACTATGTAAGTTCGGGGGGTCGTCATTGTCATTAAACCCCATACATATAAACAAAAGCTCTGTAACAATACAAAGATTTGTAACAACAGAAGACACAATTGCACGCCCACGGCAGCTTTCATCTCAGCTCTCTCTTGCTTCTGGTCTGAGTTCCAGGCTCCAGCATCCATTATTGACTGGCTCCATCAATAGTAGTTACTACTTCTTGCTCCTTCCCTGGACAGTCTGATAGTTCCATATTGTCATCACCATCGGTTTCTTTTCTTTTCTATGGCTCTTCGGCAATTGGGTCATTGACTGCATCAGAAACCAGGTCTGGTTGCTCAATAGCATTATCAATTTCTTCACTACAACCTTCTGAATTTTCGTCCATCTTTTCCTCCTCCGCTTGCCGTTGTAGTGATTCTATTACACCCATCAACTCCCGGTTCACCTACCAAGAAAATTTACAAAGTTCTCAAAAGGAAACTTTGTATCTCCCGCTAATACTAATAGAAAACAATTTTGACAAATGATGCAAAACAAAGGATCCCACAGTTTTGGCACAGGAATGCTGTTCCATGTTAAAATGCATGTGATTGATGCATGTGTTACCTGTGGGTTCTGAAGAAAGTCAGCTATGTCAATGATACAAGATGGACATTTCATAACATTCTTTTGCACTCTTAGTGTCCGTCTGCCCTGACCTCTCTGCCTAGTGAAACTTTGGCCAGCAAAGGCACCCTCTAGACATGCTTTGCAGAAATTATGCGCGCATGGAGTAGTAATTGGACACACCATCACCTTCCGACAGATTTGACAACTAAACTCTGCTTGATGAATAACCCAGAAGCAAAAGAATTTCCATTAATCCATTGGTATTGGTCACAAATCATGGTCAAAAGGCATTTCACAAATTAAAGGCTTCAAGTTGGATTTGATTAGGTAACCACACCTTTCAAAAGTTTTTCTCTCACCGATACATTCTGCCTTTGCCGCTTAATTGTCCTCATCACTTTGCTATCTTCTGGATCTCCACTATCAGCAACTCTTTTTTTACTGACTGGCGGAGGCTTTTTCCACATCCAGCAACTTTTTTCCTCCTGAAAAGCAAAAGTTTATATCTTGTGACATTTTAAAATGGATTAGCTCACTGCTACAATGGCCCATTGAAGTAAAAGAGTTGAACTCACATCATAGTCCCAGGATGGGGAACCCTTCCTTTCAGTTATATCAATTGCATTCTTTAGCTCCTTGATGACCGGAAGGGCCCTTGGACGGTCCCCTTGAACATCACTGCAATTTGATTTTCATCGAGCAAAGTCAGAGGGGGGGGAGGGGGGGTGTGGGGGAGGAAAGGAGGCAGAACATACCTGGTCCATGGGGCAGGCTCATTGTCACATCTGACAAAAAGATACCTACAAACTTTAAAGCCCTACAATGAAAATGGAGATAGTAAGTAAACACATTTATCAAGTACAAAAGCCAATAAGTTCCCTTAAATGCATTTGAAGATTGTAATTGGGAATTTACCTGTATTCCATTCTTACGCCAACACTTTTCGATTCTATAAACCCCATCATATCGCACACCTGTTTCTGGGGCATAAGATGATCGCTTCTCTTTGTGAGACCTGATAGCAAACAAAGAAAGTTCACATTGAAATTCAAATAAAAAAATTAATTAAAAACATCCATTCTCAGATAACCTACACAATTCATGACTGAAAAAAGAAAATTTATCAAAGCATAAAGTAGGGCATCACGTAGCAAAGACGAATTAGTACACACTGTCCTGGAAGGGCTGTGAGGGCTACATGTGGAGACCAAACAGACAATACTACCAGATATTACCTATAATAATGACATATTTTAACAAAATGAAAGTTTCTCGTGTCATGTGGTAGGGTGCGGTGATCAATACCAATTAAGAAACATGCAACTCCACAACACAACCACTATTAATTCCTTGATTTATGATGATAAAAAAGAAAGTAAACAGCAGCACCAGCTGAACTCTAAGACACCTTTTGGCATTAGGAAAAAAATGCATTTGAAGATTAAAGGCTGCACAAGAAAAAAAACTGATTTCCTACATTCAACTGCAGAGTATCTCTCTCGAATTAGAACACTCATTAATTACGTACAAGTGCATTGATCTCACATTGAAATGTGAACCTTTTTGCACCCATACAGGCTTTATATTTTTAGAAAGCCCTTGACACAACTTAAATAAACAATAGAAAATATAAGGTCACATCAAAGGTGCCAAGGCACAATCCACACTAATAGATCATCGCATCACTTATTAGTGCAACTCACCTAACGACTCTTACAGGATAGCCCTTTAGGCAGCTTACTCGTAAAGCCTCATTCATCTTGTCAAACTTTTGATCAAAAGATTGATCCTTGTTTGTACGTTTATTGCCGCTCAGGTCCCTTCCTCCACTGCCAACCACAAATTAAAAGGTTAAAACGATCTGTTTTGAAAATGAAGAAAAAAAATCAAGCAACCACTCAATTTGACATTATTCATACTATGCCCAACAATTTCAACTCATATCAGTGCTTTAGCATGCCAAATACAACAGACCACCACAATGCATTCCTTCATGTCACACTCTAAGTACATTAGTTGAGTATTTATAGCTAGATCAACCCAAATCAAAAAACTCAGAGTCTAACATTTTTGCTAAACAAAAATACTCATGACTAGTGAAAAGGACATGATAAAGAACACTAATGCAAAGATACACACATAAGACAGCATACCTCCCAGTGTAAAGGAACCATTCACCATGATCCTCGTCGTCTAAATAACCTCCAGAGAGAGCCACTGATTGTGAACCATGAGTAGACTGACCAGCAATTCCTGCAACATGGGGGAGATGGGCACCCCATTGCCTACATGCCAGCCTATCCTCCCATATCTCTCCCACCAAAACACCCATATTTCTTTCTGGGTCGTTCTCAGCAGGAATTGGACCAAAGTGATCAGGAGGAACTGTGACAAAGATCTTCCCGCTACAAGCATTAGCCTTGCCAGCTCTCTTAGCACGCTCCGTTGTGTATGCTTTGTCCGGCCTGTTTTGGTTGTGGACAAAATGATATACCTTTGGAGCCCCCCCAGCATTGCTGGATCTTGACATCCTTGCCATACGTATGGCAATAACGAGTGTGGAATTGATGCGAGGTTGGCTTGCCATCCTGGGTGGGATTTGTACACGGCAATATGCACAAGTACGTTTGCCTTGTCCAATCCATCTCTGGAAGCACTTCAGGCAAAAGTTATGACCACATGGTGTCTGAAACAAGAGAAGAAATAAAAGAAATCATAAACATTTGTCAAAAACCAATTAGCAAAATCTTGCTTTATTCACAGTCTTGTATTAGTAGGCACGTTGAGTTATATGACGTTTACTCCAATACATGCTATATAGTTTCCCCATCAGTAAACTAACAATGGATGAAATAAGGGAAAGCGACATGAATAAAAAAAACTGAATTAAATAATAACTGCAGAAATTCAATAAAAGGATGAGGCATTAAGAATCTAGGCATGTTAAAAAGCATGTTAGATCATCTAAATCAATATACGAATTCAGATTTTCCCATAAAAACAACATAAACTCCATAGTTAGTCAAATGCCACTTCAAATCCACAGAAATAAGAGTCGGTGATTAATCTCTAGAGACTATTCACCGCAAGTGACCTTAATCCAGAGAAAGTCCAAAAATAAAGTCAAAGCTACAGATAGTGAGATGATCATAGCAATCTTTTTTCAGTATTTGGTCGCACCTGTAAACGATTCTTTTTTCACCTTTTAACCCCCCAAAAAAGGTATAGACTTTATTTCAATAACACAAACAGCAGCATCCAAGGACACCACCTTCAACTTTTCAAAAAAAAACCCTCGAAACCTTTACTGCTAAAACAGGCCAGACAAAATACACAGTTCCGAGCAATTTTTTTCTAGATCAATTTATTTTTTAAAAGAAAACTAAAATTAGTTCAAAAAAAGAACGCGTCTATAAAAATAAAATTCAAGTTGCGCAATAATAAGATTGTGAATAGATCTCACATACCGTAACAGGTCTATCCAGCATTTGCATACAGAAAGAGCAAGTTAACTCCTTGTCAAGTATATCAAGCACATCGTTCTTCTCTTTCTTTTCATCTCCGTCCGATGGCGACGGACCTGCGGCGGCGCCACTCAAAAGCTTCTGCCGTTTCTTTGCCTTCTCCTGTTCGGTCAAGGACTTATCGTCCTCGATCTTCCGAATCGAGGCGATGAGTTCTCCGGCCTCCTCCGATCGTCCGGCGGCGACAGCGGAAGTGGAAGGCGGATTTGTCATGGAGCAGTCAGGGCACTCCCATTGGAGCGTATCTGCTAACTCCTGAGGTGGAGAGACGAGACACGTGACGTGCCAGGGGGTGGCACATGTTTTGCAATTGAGGGTTTCTTCATTTGGTGGCTTGTTTTTGCAGGCCATGCAAATGCCCGCTCCGTCGCATGGTAGTTCCATTTTGTTAAAAAGCAACGGCGTCGTAACTGTCTGGTATTTTTTTTCCCTGGATTTTAATACTGTTGACTTTCGAAAGGAAGTGGTTGGGTGGGTATTTATAGGTAAAAAGGTGGGGTCCAATTGGGGAGAGAGAGGTGGGGGGCTCTTGCTTTTGGATTTTGGATTTTCGTGGATTTGTTGTGTTGATTCTTGGGGATTGTGTTTTGAATTTTGGACTTTCCTTTTTTGCTTTTATTTTTCCCGCTCCTCATGATACCCTTCCATATATAGCTAACACGGATAGCAAATTCTGTAAGGAAATTTACAACCACGATGATGGAACTTTTTTACAATTATTTATTTTTGTATTTTAAAAATATTTTTTTAAAAAAATAAAAATAATTACTTTAAATTAATATTTTTTTATGTTTTCAGATCATTTTGATGTGCTGATATCAAAATATTTTTTAAAAAATAAAAATATATTATTTTAATATATTTTCAAGCAAAAAATATTTTAAAAAATAATCATATTGACAAGTAAATCACATATAGTATGTATATAGTAGTGTGTTGTAAGGTATTTTTTAAAAGTATTTTTAAAAAATATATATATATTAAAATAATTTTTTAAAACTTTTTATTTTTATGTCAGTACATCAAAATTATCAAAAAATATTAAACAAAATAAATTTGATATTTTTTCAAGCCAAATGTATTCTTAAAGCACATTCAAATATAATTTTAAATGCAAAAACAAAGATCCTGGTTTGCTTGAAAGTTTTTAAACTAGTCATTTTGTTGATTAGAATTTTTGTTATTTATGGTTGGGTCTTTTTTCAGTTGATGACAGTTTTTTAAATAACCGTTGTGACGATTGTAAAAATTTCCATTTCGTTATTTATAGTTGGATTTTCCATTGCCTAAAAGTTTTCAAAATGAAAATTGTGAAAATTAAAAATCCCTTAATTATTATCAGATATTTTTCCAAAATCACCATTGTGATGGCTGTGAAATCCTTTTTTTAATAAAAAAAAACTGTTGTTTACTGCATGTCACCTTGATTGTTTTTACGTTTCAAAATTTTTTTAAAAAAAATTAATATTTTTTTAGTGTTTTCAAATTAATTTTTTATTTTTTTTAAATTAATAATTTTTTAATGTTTTCAAATTATTTTGATGTGTTGATATTAAAAATAAATTTTTAAAATAAAAAATTTATTATTTTAATATATTTTTTAAAAAATATATTTTAAAAAATAATCACAAATACACTAAAAATTTTTCAAAATGATTGTTATGATGTTCTGTGAGATTTTTGAAATCTATTATTTATGACCGGGATTTTTTCGTTGCGTCGCAATCTTCAAAATGATTGCTGTGCAAGCGTGAAAATTTTAAAATTCATTATTTATGGTTAGATATTTTTTTCATTGCCTCAGAGTTTTTCAAGACAATTGTTATTGACAACCACGCATGCTACGATTATAGTATTAAAAGCAAGATTTTGAAAAATATTGTTGGTGATAGTTGAATATTTACTCATCTTAAATTGACTAGATTTTTAAATTTATTAATGTTTAATTATCGAGATGTTTACATCACTGTATGAATTAAATGGTTCGCTAATTTCTTGCTTGTCAAGGAGTTTTAAAATAAAATTAGCATGTTGAAACGTGCGGCAATAAGTCAATAAAAAAAAAATTTAATGTCAAAAAAATATAAAAATTATAGATAATATTTTTAAGTGTCTTGAATCTAGAAACAATATCATACCCAATAGTTTTGGGTCTAGTGGCTAAACTAAACCAATAGTATTGGGTCTACTTTAACGGCCAAACCCAGTGAGCATTAGGATGGCTGTCAAGCTAAACTCAATAGTCTCGGATCTAGCTACAACTTTAAACTCAATAATATTGGATCTAGCAGTCGAACTAGGCCCATTGGAAGAAAGCTTAGGTCTGACTGCCCAGGCAGACACAATAGCGTTGGGTCTGGCTGGGAGTATAGTGAAATTCTTCGATCTCACATAAATGATCTGTTTTATTTGACTGATGGAGACAAAAAAAAATAATTTTAACAAATTAATATAATTTTTTGAAATAATATTAATTCTAAATAATAAAAGAAAAGAACTTGATTTTACTTTCCTTCCTTCTAGTAAATATCACTTCCTGACTCGATCAGTTTTGAAATGAGATCAACTCCCCCCTACTAAATTAAATAATACAACCTTCTTTTAGAGTGAGAATAGGATTTCGGGCTGCTCTGTCGATAAAGAAATTCTATTATCAGACAGAGAAAAGAGAACTATCTGGTCACCTATTGGTAAATAACCTTATGGTCGGTTAGATTAAGCAAAGCAAGGAACTGTCACCAGGGTTTATTTGTGAAAGTCAATTCTGAAAGCCAAACTTAACAACTTTGAAAATAAAATCTGGGTCTGGTTGCTCAGCCAAAAACACTATATACAACCTTCTGGTCGGTTAGATTATGCACTGTGGATTACATTGCAGACATAAAGTGTTTACACTGTGAACCACACTGTGACACTATGGGAGGACATTGTATTTTTTGTGTTTTCTTCTAAGAGTTGCTGGGTCTAGCTAGGCTATCAGACCCAATGCTATTAGGTCTGGCTGCCTAGTCAAACCCGATGCCCAGCCAAACCCGATACCGTCGAGTTTAGCTATCAAGCGTGATCTAACATCTCTTGGAATCAAAAATAAAAAAGACAATACCTTCTATTTCTACAATGTCATTTATAGTACAAACACTCTGTGTTTATAATGTAGTCCACATTATAATAAATCTAAGTATATAGTACATCCATAATGTTTTTCTCATACGTGTTTAAAATATAGTATAATTATTTTCATGTAAATCATATTTAAATTGTCAATAAATCTTCAAATCAACCATTGCGACGATGGTAAAATTTATTTTTTTATTAGTTATGATTGGATATTTTTCCTTCACCTAGGAGTTTTTAAAATGACAATTCTAACGGTTGTAAATTTAAAAATCTATTGTTCATGGTTAAATTTTTTTACATTGCCTAGAAGTTTTTAAAATGTTCATTGTGATGACTGTGAAATTTAAAAATATGATATTTATGATCGGTTTCTTTTTTGTTCTCACAGTTTTCAAAATATGAATGTTGCGAGGATTGTGAATGATTCAAGGTTAATTTATAATGCAAGAAAAGAAGGCAGCCATGTTATCAACGTGTTTTATGTTTTCTGGTATCATAATTTTTTCAAGTCCAGGACAAGAAAAATAAATTTTTCATTTAATAATATAAATTAAAAAATACATGAGATGACAAATCATAAAAAAATGTTAATTAAAGAGTAGAATGAGAAGTTGATGTTCATTGTAAAAAGTGAAGAAATAGATGTGTATGTGAATATTTGATAATGTATTATGAGCACCTTTTATTTTTTTTTATTTAATTACATGATAACTAAAATGAATAGCCAACCTGGTCCACTCCGCTAACTCGTCAACTGTAACATGAGATTAAAAATAAAAATTGAAAAATAACTTAAAAAATAATCAAAGTTAAGTAAATAAATGAAAAAATAACATGAGTTGCTGGTTAACTTGATTAACCTGACTAACCCGTGATAGCTATGTAGAAAGCAAAGGTATAAAAAAGCAAAAAGCTTAAGATCCAATTATCTAATGTCAAATGATGATTTTTTTTTTAAAAAAGCATTGAAATAAATCCCAAACAACCGGGATTGACTTAACTAAAATGCAACTCGAGATAACCTCATGGAAAGGAAAGCGAAAAAAATTTAAAAGCTCAAGATCTAATATTCAATATTAAGTGATGAAATTGAATAAAAAAACATTTTAAAAAATAAAATCAAACTGGGCTAATGTTAAAAACTAATGATTCGGGTTATGAAATATGATGATCATGTAGAATGCAAAAATAAAAGAAACAAGTAGAAAAAAATCTCAAATCATCAAATGTTTTAAAAATAACAATTAGAATAATAAAAACTAAATTTAATATAAAAACTAATAAAATAAAATAACAAGGGTAAACTAAAAAAATAAATTAGAATAAGAAAATGAAACGAGAACAATAACTGGCGTAACCAATGCAATCCACGTTGCGAGCGTCACCTTACCCTTTAAGAGCCCGTTTGTTTGCGTGGTTGCTTCTGCGTTTGAAGCAACCACAGCAAACATAATGTTTGGTTCCACTGAAAACGCAATTTAATTCTAGTGGGTCCCATACAATTTCACGTTTTGGACGTGAATTTTGCAAAGCAGCTCATAGCTGCTTTGCAAAATCCTGTGTTTACGTGCACAGTGCAATTCACTTGCACTGTTGCGTGAACCTTTTTTTTTTTTTT
>Ga0325410_1009590_pt1 | contig 10308 bp, 8 predicted proteins | sample PopdelMetagenome_16_FD_206182 | JGI IMG/M metagenome (GOLD analysis project Ga0325410, IMG submission 206182) | Populus deltoides microbial communities from Bellville, Georgia, United States - Xylem-PdIQD-R3 | ecosystem: Host-associated > Plants > Phyllosphere > Stem > Wood/Secondary xylem...
AGATTGGGCCGGCATCCGTATTGCGTTAACTAGTGAATGCCGGCATGGATTACTGGGCCCCAACTTCTAGACCACGCTTTGGGGCCCACTATTATTTTAATTGCCCTTAATTTTCCATTAGCAAAAATTAATCATCCGAACCTAGGAGGTTTGGGTCTGAACCATACATTTGAATACTTGTGAATGTTGGAGGGAACGGAGGGATTGAATTGACATTGAAGTCCTTCTTATGTTTAAATAGTTACTGCTTTACTTACACAAAGAAATAATATTATCGGTGGCAAATTAGTAAATGATGAATTCGAAATATAATCCATTGAGCAGATTAGGGGAAGGAACCATAGCTTGCTTGGCTACTTCTTTAATTTATTTAATAAATACATAAATAAAACAAACTTCAGTCACAAAAAATCCCAATAAAAGTGAATAATATTTGCAAAGGAAAATAACATGAATTGGCCTAAACCTTTTTTTTAGCATGTAAATTGGGTTAAGCTTGAATTAATTTTATAAAAAATGATTTTAGTATTAATCCAGGAATTATATTCTTGGAGAAATGAATTCTTGCATCTCTTTATTAGCCATTTATTTTGAATTTAAAATCAAATATATTTGAAAATCAACAATATGCATCTAATAAATTGATAATTACTTCTTTACAAGAATTAATACTCACAATGCTAAAAACATTCATAAATAATAACAACATTAATTACAATTGTTAGATAATTTGATAAATAATACCAATTCTTTTTAATATGATATATAAAAAAACCAATAAGATAAGTTGCTATCTCGAGACATAAGAAACATAGATACTAGAGATAAAGAAAATATATTTCCTTGTATTTTATGTTTTGAAAATGTAAAAATTTATTTTAAAATTATCTCGGATAAATTTATTTTATATTTATGTCTTCATCACTTCAACAAAACACATTTTTATTTTTGATATATTTTTCTCTGTCATACAACTATTTAACGATGAACTAGAAATGATCAACTGCCTAATAAAAACAACAAGGGTTTAATGATTCCACTAACCCTATTTTATTATTTTGATTTAGAAATTTTTTGCATATATTTCGAACAAACTTGTTCATAAAAAGTAGCAAATCATTTAGATAAATAATGGTACTTTTTTTTATTTTAATTGCCGATTACAGCTAAACATTTATAAATTAATATTTTTTGGATCATGAAACTTTATTTATTAATCGAGATACTATTTAAATTTAAATCAGTACTTAACAAAAATATTATTTCATTAAAGTTGTTAATTTATCGATATTATATTGTATTAGCTTAATGTCTTCCTATGAATTTGATGCTAAAATTTTGCATTTCAAACAAACAAACAAGGTCGAAAAAAGCAGAAAAACCATAGACTTTTTTTTTGAGTGCTACTAGCGGCCTAAGGATTTATATTTCTTGTTGATTGTGTTGCTAAAATGCGTAAGGTTCAAAGAACAACATTTTCAAGTAACATTATCTACAAGATAATGTTTCATTTCTTGACAAATGCAGATGTTGGTATTGTACTGTCAAGAAAAACAAGAAGGTAAGAGGGTTTTATTCCTGTTGTATTTGTATTTTAAAAATATTTTAAAAAAATTTTAAATTTTTTTTATTTTTTTTCTTTGCTTATTTTTTCTTATTTAAACCACACAAGGTTATAGAAGCACTTTTCATACTCCTGATCGCACAATTTTTTTACCATATTAACCCTTATAGTTTTGGTTTTTTTTATTATATTGGATCTTTATAATTTTTATTTTTGGTCATATTTATTCTTATGATTTTGATTTAATTTATATATGTAAATAAAAATAATAAATATAAGGAAAAAAATAACGAAATCATAATGATTTAATCATTAGTTCTATATATTTCATTCGCTCTATCAACTGCAATCAAATTCAAATTGAATAAAGTAAAGTTTTTTTTTTTAAAAAAAGAAGATTAATTTGGGATGGAAATTAATTTACTAGCTCAGGCATTGAACACTTTCATGGATTATATATAGAACTTTGAGTTAAATGATTTTGGATCCACAAGGGATATGTGATATTACTTAGAAATCCAGCTGAGGCAGCTCAAGTACAAAGGGAAAATAGCCAAAAAAAGGGTCTTTGGATTGTGATAGATGCCTTGGATCTTCATACAATAGCATTGCTACCAAGTCAACAACAAGAAGAAAAATGAGTAATTAATGGGTTATTCCAATTTCCATGCTCTAATATTAGTAAATTAGGAAAAATTCAGAGTCTCCTCAAAAGATAGAATTTCTCCTCTTGACACTTGGCAAAGGCAAATGAAGTCCATGTCATTGATTATGTGAGGTGAGAAGTGAAAACAACAACTTTATTTATTTTGCTATCAAATTTAAGAGGTTAGATTATATTTTCTTTGCCTTTAATAGGCAATTGATTAATTCTCTTGATCTACTTCTCTTTGAAGTAGGAGTGCCGTATACTTCTCCTTTAAACCAAATTATTCTCTATAGATTTTTTTTTTTTTGTAGTTGATAGAACTAGAGGGATTGACCCAGAAAAAGACTCGGATTATTGGACTTGCAGATCAATTCTGGTTAATTATTTTTATCAAAACAACATTGTTTTCTTTTTTCTTTATTTTTTGAAGTTATTGATGTTAATCTTACCATGTTTGGTCAAGTTAACCAGATCATAGATCAATCTATTGTTGTTAAAATCATGAGTTGATTTGTAAAATCATACGATCGTATGATTTTACGAGTCAACTACATCTAACATGTAAAATAGAACCAAAAACTCGAAAATCAATAAAATTAGACTTAACTCGTGCAAAATCAATAAAATCAGTAAAATTAAACTGAATTTACAAGATTATAGTAAGTATAAGATGAGTGGTTTTATTGGTTTTGTATGAATAATCAATGGACATATATATTCTGGATTTTCTTATTATTTTTAGCTTTCTATGTATTTTAAGGTGCTTGAATTTTTTTTAATTTTTATTCTATTTTTATTTTAATTGTGTTATACTAATATTTACTACTTTGATGGAATTATCAATATATAATTAGCTAAAAAAACTTACTTATGATTTTATAATTTTTACATTGTGTTTTTTATATCTTGTTGAAAAAGGTTTTTTTTTTTCAACTTTAGATCAATTTATTAGATTAACAAGATTTGATTGAATTAATATCTTTTAATTCAAATTAAAACTCGGTTAAAATTAGATTTTAATTACAAATTTTCCGGAACAATCCATTGGCCGGACAAGTTTAATAAATATTCAATCCTTTGACACACAAGCTGTCCCAAGATTCTCAATTGATAAATTGTCTAAGTATGTATAATCCATATGGAATGATTATGCATGCAGACGTTTATACTAATTCAAAATTATATGAAGAATTCCAACCAATTGTAAATTATATCAAACCATAAGATAAATTAGAAAATGTCTCCACAATTTGTTTTTTTTAATGCCTAAAATGTCTAATAAATAGGAGTAATTACTTTTTTTTAGACAAAAGACCCCCCCTAATTTACTAGCATGAAATAGTTTTTTTACTTATAAAATTTAATTTATGAAAAAATAAATTTTAATTAGATAAACACAACATGCTGTGTAAATGATAAGTTAATTTGTTCCTTATATTATTATATTATTTTTAAATTTAATAAATTAAAATCATAAAAAATTGCTTTTAAATGCACCAATATCAATGAAAATAACTTATTATATATATATATTAAAAAACTAAGATTTTAATAGACATAAAATATAAAAATAAATAACTATCAATGATTTTGAAGAAAAAATTCTCTTAATAAATACACCAACATAAATGAAAATAACTTGTTATATATATATATAAAATTTGATTAAAAAAATTCAAAAACATACTATTATATTTTAAATATTTCCATTTTAAAAAATAAAAAAGTGAATAATAATAGTATTTTGAAAATAACATAAAGGTAAAAATTAGCCCTTTACTTTCTCTACCCTACAAAAAATATAAACCAATAGGATAACCCAAACCGGGAGGCTCGGAACCAGGTTCGGCGAGCCTTTTGCTCTTCAATATTAGACACAGCAACAGCACTGAGACACATATAGGCAGAGAAAGAGAAAAGACACCAAAACCACAGAGAAAGTTAAGAGAGAAGATTTTCCCACGAAAATTCTCTCTCTTCCCTCTCCCTCTCTCTATCTATCCCTCTTTATAATTCAAGAGAATATGTCTCTGTAGATCTCTCTCTAAAGAAGCACCACATTTCCTGTTTTTATCTCTCCTAAAAAATACAACAACAACAACAACTATATATATATATATGTATGTATGTATGCATACATGCACATTGCATTGTATACGTAGAAAGATACATTTTCTTTTCTTTTCTTCGTTTTTTGAGGTTAAATGGGAAATATTTGAATTGGGTTTTTTGAGATAGGATCTCTAGAGTTGGAAAGATTGGATTTTTTTGTTGTGGGGTGATGATATTTTTGAAGGAAAGAAAAAAATGGAAACAGAGCAGCAGCAACAAGTTTGGCCTTTCTCTGCTGCTTCTGTTGTAGAGGACATGATTCAAGAAAATATTGGAGCTCGACCAAGAGATGTTGATTTGGTGGCTTCAAGAAAAGCTGAAGAAGCTTGTATGATATCAATCTTCTCCTTCATTTATTTCTTTGTTGCACATTTTGATTGAATTTGATCATGCCTTTTAGTTTTTAGATCTTTGATTATTGGAGGATGCTTGAGAAGCTTCTGGTCTGTGTTTTGATTTCATTTTTGTGGAATCTTGAATGATCTATAAGGAGTTTGTAGGCTATTGAATTTTATGGATTAGGTGGCTGGTTCACAGAAGTTGGATTAATGCACAACATGGAAATGGAATTTGTAGTATTTTAGGGTCATATTTCATGAATTGTGTGATCCTATATTGATATCAATACAGTTTTTTCCTAACATTCTTGGATTTTTATGGTAATTTTGTGGAAGTTCATTCCCTAGGCATGAAAAATTGAGATTGTTGTTCATCTTTTTCTTAGTGATGATCATTGAATCAGTATGTAGATGAAACTTTTGCCAAGTTAGAGAGTTCTCATAATTACTTCTTTCATGGTGCTTATTCTTTGTATTTTTATTTTTTGAGGAATTCCCGTCATGTGGTCAGATGGAATTGTTGTCGTAAAATTGGAATCGGAATAGGGGGGCTTCAACTTGAAAAAGTTACTTTGTACGCCTTATATTTTCCTGTAAAAGAAGGAAAAGAAAAAAAAGAGGGGCATAGTGATTTTACATCTCTGTGTTGGTTTACAGCCTTGAGAAGGTATGAAGCAGCTGGGTGGCTTCGAAAGACAGCAGGAGTTGTTGGGGGTAAAGATTTGCCAGCTGAGCCCTCTGAAGAAGAATTCAGGTTTGGATTGCGAAGTGGGATAATTTTGTGTACAGTCCTTAACAAGATTCAACCTGGAGCAGTTCCAAAGGTATCATTCAGCCCGGTGTTTATTTTATTATGTTTTGGAGGATAGTTATACTTATTTGTTGGTATTGGTGATGTTTATTGTTTATAGGTAGTGGAAGGTCCTGGTGATTCTGTTGAAGTTCCTGATGGGGCTGCTTTATCAGCATTTCAGTACTTCGAAAACGTGAGAAACTTCCTGGTAGCTGTTGAGGAAATGGGGATTCCAAACTTTGAAGCTTCTGATTTGGAACAGGTGAGAGATTAACTTTAGGTTGAAACAGAAAGGAAAATCTGGAAAATGCCATGCTAATCTTCTATTACTTTGTGAGAGTTGTCTTCCTGCTGTGATATTCTTTTGTATCATGAACTTCCAGGGAGGAAAATCTGCTAGGGTTGTGAACTGTATTTTAGCTCTCAAGTCATATAATGAATGGAAACAAAGTGGTGGAATTGGGACATGGAAATACGGAGGAAACTTGAAACCCTCATCTTGTGGGGGTGGGAAACTCTTCATGCGAAAAAATTCCGAGCCTTTCATGAGTTCCTTTTCTCGGATGAGCAGTGGTGATCCATCTTCATTTGATGAATTCCGTGACCTAAGCGAAGCTGTGAGTGAACTTTTATGTTTTTTAGTTTTACGATTTTAGAGAGGTGACTAGCAATTATAAGCTCATTTGCATGTGCAGGGCGCCTCTCGTTCTTTGAAGATGCTTGTCCGTACAGTTCTTTCAAACAGGAAGCAAGAAGAAATACCAAATGTAGGTGTTCTGATGCTTGTTACCTTAATTTTTTAGATGAATTTCCTCATCAGAATGAGAATTTTGAAGGAGATCCCATCACGTAGACGCACAAGAAATTGACAGAAATTCTTCCTCATAACACTCTGATTGGTAACAGATTGTAGAGTCTATGCTAAATAAAGTCATGGAGGAGTTCGAGCGTCGGTTGGTGAGCCAGAATGAGCAGGTGAGCTGTCATGTTTACTGAAATGATATCATCCTCCTTTGTCTCCCTCCATATTCTCGTGTGGTTTGTGTACTGAAGAAGTTACCTCTTCATATTATTGCTAATAAATCAAATGGGAAATCATGCATACGAAACTGACAGATGAAAACAACAGCAAAAGATATGGAAGAATCTAGCCCTGACATGCCTCTTTCAAGCTCTAGCGATACAAGGGTATGCACTTGGCTTGGACTATGAATATTTCGCTCATGCAATGCAGTTGCATAACCTGAAATGTAATTTCGAAAGCATGTTTTTATATTTACAAATGCTCAGAATTATCGAAACCAATTGGGTGACATTTTCTTTTACTAATGCTATGGTTAAGATGGAAGAAGACTCTTCCACACAAATCAATACAGAGGAATGGTGCACTTATAAGGGCAATCCTCATGAGGAATCAAATGACCAGCTTTTGAAACAGCAAGTGTTGGTTGAACGACAACAAAAAGACATTAAGGTAATGTCTCTGTATTATACTAGGGTGAAGTCTTTAAGCCTTTCCACAAGGCTTTAATCATTGATAAATGATGGTACCTGCAGGAATTGAAACTTACTCTTCATGCTACAAAAGAAGGAATGCATTTTTTGCAGATGAAATATCTGGAGGAGTTCAACAATTTAGGTACAATTAAGATTCTATACACTTCTTCCAGATTATTAGAAGATGAGTAATATATATCATTACTAGTTTCTTGTAACAGGTAAGCACTTGTATGGTCTAGCTCATGCTGCTTCAGGCTACCAGAGAGTCCTAGAGGAGAACCGCAAGTTATACAATCAAGTGCAGGACCTGAAAGGTATTATCTTTTTATTTTGAAGTTTGATTCCATGGATTTACTGCACTCATACACTAAGTTTCTCTACTAAATTTAATGATAATGAATATGATTTATTAGGAAATATTAGAGTTTATTGTCGAGTAAGACCCTTCTTGACTGGGCAACCAAATCGTTTTGGTACGGTGGATCGCATAGATGAAGGGAGCATTTCAATTATCACCCCTTCGAAATATGGCAAAGAGGGACGCAAATCATTTAGCTTCAACAAGGTTTTTGGTCCTTTGGCAACTCAAGGTGAGTATGGCTCCATTCAGGTTCTTTTTCGTTCTTATCAGCTTTCCTTAACTTTTTTATCCTTCTATTTTTCCTTCAGGGGAGGTTTTTGCAGACACCCAGCCTTTGATCCGGTCTGTTCTTGATGGGTACAATGTATGTATATTTGCATATGGCCAAACAGGATCCGGGAAGACCTATACTATGGTGAGATGATTCATGTACCATATTAAAACATAAATCTTGGTCAACAGCCTTCGGTTACTCATTTGACTTTATTCATTTCCTTCATTTTTCAGACTGGTCCCAAGGATCTTACAGAGGAAAGCCTAGGTGTAAACTACAGGGCATTGAGTGATCTATTTCTCCTCTCAGATCAAAGAAAGGAAGTTATTTGCTACGATATCTCTGTCCAAATGCTTGAAATTTACAACGAGCAAGTGAGGGATCTCCTTGCAACTGATGGTCTCAACAGAAGATATCCTTCATGACACTATTTTCTTTCAGTTTGACAATGTCTTTCCTTCAACTCAGCTTACTTTTCTACTTGGATTCTTAACTCCTGTATACATTAGATATTCGAAACAGTTCTCAGAATGGAATAAACGTACCAGATGCAAGTCTTGTGTCTGTATCATCGCCATCTGATGTCTTAAATTTGATGAACATCGGGCAAAGGAATCGTGCAGTTAGCGCTACAGCAATGAATGACCGGAGCAGTCGATCCCACAGGTGTGCCTAATGCTGCAGAAAATGTCTCATGTCGCAGTTGTGATTTTCAGAGTACAAATAAAATAATAGTGCTTAATTAAATGATACTTATATATTGGCCCATATTTGCAGCTGCCTGACAGTTCATGTTCAAGGGAGAGACCTGACATCTGGAGCAGTACTCCGTGGTTCGATGCATCTAGTTGACCTGGCAGGAAGTGAAAGGGTTGACAAATCTGAGGTGACAGGAGATAGATTAAAGGAAGCACAGCATATCAATAGATCTCTTTCTGCTTTGGGAGATGTGATTGCCTCTCTTGCTCAAAAAAACTCACATGTTCCCTACAGGAACAGCAAACTCACTCAACTACTCCAGGATTCACTTGGTAAGATTAACCAAAGGCATTCTGTTTCCCTTCTTTCTCTAATATAATCTCATTCTGCTTATTTTTCTGGTCCAAATAATCACCAGGAGGGCAGGCTAAGACACTCATGTTTGTCCACATAAGTCCTGAGGCTGATGCTCTTGGAGAAACATTTAGCACGCTTAAATTCGCTGAACGGGTTGCCACTGTTGAGCTTGGCGCTGCTCGAGTTAATAAAGATAGTTCAGAGGTGAAGGAGCTGAAAGAGCAGGTTCTTACTTTATGCTCATCATCTTTTTTTCTTCTTTGGGATCAGGTTAAGAATTGGCCTCATTTTATATATGTCCTTGTACATGATACAAGAAAATGATGGGCTTGCCTGTTATCAGATATTTTTTTCTGTAAGGCACGCCTTAGAGCTGCTATTTTTGTTATTATTGATTTTGTTATTATCTCTTACGTACCTTTTCATCTAGAAGTGCAGTGACTTATTTTTATTATGTCTGGTTTCAGATGGCTAATCTCAAAGCAGCCTTAGCAATGAAGGAAGGAGAGTCAGCAAATTCACAGCATTCTCGATCCAGCACCCCAGAAAGACTTAAAAGGAAGCCTGGTTTGCCCTTTTCTTATAGTTGGCATGCAAGTAGCATCACCAATGGTCATAGGCAGATGGAGGATGGTAATGCAGAGGTAAAAAAGTTAACATAACCAATGACTGAAATTGATTCTTTGCACGCTGCTTTCAGTTGTAGATATATTTGTTTAATGATTAATCTTGCCTGAGCATGGAGGTTGTACTCCTGGTTTACATTTAATGCCCAAGGGCACGCATCTTTTAATGTTTGGATTTCCCATTTAATAATCTGGATAATGCTTATTTTACTACTTATACTAAGACATGCCATTTTACCATTAGAAAATCATCTCAACATCATGTGAAAATGATTTTACTGCATGTTTGTAATATGTATATATTTGCCCAATTTAGCCATCTACCAAAGAATAAAGTTAATATTCATAACCATAATTTACATACTGATTAATGATCTGCAGGTTACGAACCACTATTCGTCAATTCCAAGAAGGCGAAGCTTGGATCCCCAGGACTTGATCATGTATTCATCTCCTTGGTCATCTGCTGGCAGTCCTGCATTGATTGGAAAGGAGGATGATAAAGAATTGGTCTTTGGTGACTGGGTTGACAAGGTCATGGTGAATAGGATTGACGCTGCAAGAAGAGATGAAAATCCTGCAGGGCAATGGGAAGTAGACAGCAGACAATTGCCTGGGATGTTTTATCAGGTTTATGCTCGAGACCCTTCAAAGATTTATCCAGAACAACCCTACAAATCTCCACAGAACACAAAGGACAACCAAGAGTATGATGCTCAGAGGAGTAGGTTTGAAATGGCATCCACTGATGACTCTGATGAACTTGAGGCTGCAACAAGTGATTCTTCTGAGCCAGATTTGCCATGGCAATCTAACATTCCTAGAATGACCAGCCTTCCCAATCCCAATGTGTTGGGATCTAAAACAAAGAAGACTACTAATCCAAGGGGATTCAGGAGCACAGAAACAAGGTAAGCTATCTGATTACTGATCTCTTTTCTTTGAGTCACATTTCTGGTTATGTAAACTTATAGATGCATGCATTACTTATCTAACATGTAAGCTTTCTTTGCTGTTGACACCACTGCTATTTTA
>Ga0325410_1009591_pt1 | contig 10306 bp, 11 predicted proteins | sample PopdelMetagenome_16_FD_206182 | JGI IMG/M metagenome (GOLD analysis project Ga0325410, IMG submission 206182) | Populus deltoides microbial communities from Bellville, Georgia, United States - Xylem-PdIQD-R3 | ecosystem: Host-associated > Plants > Phyllosphere > Stem > Wood/Secondary xylem...
AGTGACCATAATACTAGGTGGCGACTCCTTAAACAAGACATTTTCCCTAAAAGAACAAGATGCCAGAAATCTGTTCTTTTTCCACAATCTATGATTTTTTAAGGCCGCCGCGATGTCGGGTGCGACATTGGGAATGGATTGGTTAGTAACATACAGAGCCCAAATAGATTGTTTTACTAAGACAGTAACTCTCCAAGATGAGGGTGGTAGGAGGGTAGAGTTTAGAAGAGAGAGAAACGTCATACCAAATAGTATAATTTCGGTCATGACGGCTAGGAAACTATTAAGAAAGGGATGTACAGCTTATCTTGCCTATGTAGTAGATTTGCAAAAGAAAGAAATAGAGTTGGATAATATACCTATAGTAAGGGAGTTTCTAGATGTGTTTTCAAAGGAATTACCCGGGTTACCACCTGAGAGAGAAGTAGAAGTTTCGATAGAAACACTGCCTAGAACTACACCAATAGCTCAGGCACCGTATCAAATAGCGCCTGCAGAATTGGCAAAATCAAAAATACAGTTGCCAGAATTGCTGGATAAAGGGTTTATTCGCCCTAGTGCTTCACCTTGGGGGGCTCCTGTGCTGTTTGTTAAAAAGAAAGATGGAACATTATAACTCTGTATAGATTATAGACAACTCAATAAAGTGACTATAAAAAATAAGTACCCCCTTCCACGAATTGATGATTTGTTTGATCAGTTAAAAGGGGCGTGTGTATTTTCAAAAATAGACTTGAGGTCAGGGTATCATCAGGTGACGATTAAGGAGAAAGATATGCAGAAAACTCGCTATCTGGATAAGTTTGTTGTAGTGTTTATTGATGATATACTAATATATTCTTCGTCACAAATGGAACATGCATATCACTTGAGAGAAGTGTTAGAGACCTTGAGGAGAAATAAGTTGTATGCGAAGCTGAGTAAGTGTGAACTTTGGCTGAACGAAGTAGCATTTTTGGGTCATATGATATCAGAGAAGGGTATCAATGTGGATCCGAAAAAGATAGAAGTAGTGTATTGAAATGGGAAAGACCTACGAATGTGATTGAAATTCATAGTTTTTTGGGCTTAGCTGGATATTATAGACGATTTATAAAAAGATTTTCCACGATAGCCTCTCAAATGACTCGGCTAACTCGGAAGGAAGTTAAGTTTGAATGGTCAAAGGAGTGTGAAACAAGTTTTCAAGAGTTAAAATCCAGGCTAACTTCAGCCCAGTATTGGCTTTACCAAAAGGACAAGAGGGATTTGTCGTGTATAGCGATGCTTCCAGTAAGGGTTTGGGTTGTGTACTTATGCAGCACGGAAGGGTAATCGCTTATGCATCCAGACAGTTAAAATCACATGAGATGAACTATCCGGTACATGATTTGACGCTGGCAGCTGTGGTGTTTGCTTTGAGGATATGGAGACATTATCTATACGGGGTACAAGTACAGATTTTTACAGATCATAAAAGTTTACAATATTTGATGTCACAAAAAGAATTGAATATGCGGCAAAGAAGATGGATGGAGCTAATTAAAGATTATGATTGTATTTTTTACTATCACCCGGGGAAAGCAAATGTGGTGGCAGATGCAAGCTTTTATTGGTGGCTTACTAGTGCGAGGTGATAAAGAACTCTTGGAACTAGGCGAGCTAAATGTACATTTGGATATGACTTCAGGAGGAATGTTACTGGCAACGTTAGTGCTACAATTTGATATGAGAGAAGATTCAAAAAGTTCAAGGTGAAGATCCTAAAGTAATGAAAGAAATGAATAGTGTAAAAGTCGGCCAAGACTCTTTATTTCGAGTGTCGAAGGATGGGCTCATAGAGATGCGAAAAATAATATATTTACCTGATGATAAGGTTTTAAAAGGTAAAGTCTTAAAAGAAGCTCATGAGTCTAAATTAGCGATCCATCCAGGGAGCACGAAAATGTATAGATATTTGAAGGAGAGTTACTGGTGGCTAAAAATAAAGAGGGAGATAGCAGAATATGTGGCCAAGTATGCCATATGTCAGTAGGTGAAAGTAGAGCATCAACGACCGACTGGAGAATTACAATCTCTTCTGATTGCATAATGGAAATGGGAGAATATCACTATGGATTTTGTATCTGGGTTACCAAGAAGCAGGAAAGGACACAATGCTATATGGGTGATCATGGATAGACTGACAAAGTCTTCTTTGTTTTTGCCTATGAAGATGGGGGATTCAGTTGAAAAACTAGCTCAATTATATATTAAGGAGGTGGTGAGATTGCATGGTGTACCAGTTTCTATAGTTTCTGATAGGGATCCTCGGTTTACATCAAGGTTATGGCCATGTATACAACGGGCTTTGGGTACCAGATTGAATCTAAGCACAGCTTTTCATCCACAGACTGATGGGCAATCTGAAAGGACAATACAGATTTTAGAAGATTTGTTGCGGTCTTGTATTCTAGAGTTTGGAGGTCAATGGGAGGATCACTTGCCATTAGTACAATTTACTTATAACAATATTTATCAATCTACCATTGGCATGGCACCATATGAAGCATTGTATGGAAGGAGATGTCGAACTGCAATATGTTGGGATGAAGTTGGGGAAAGAAAAGTATTGGGACCTGAACTGGTGCAGATCATGGTTGATAAGATAAAGGTGATAAAGGAAAAGATGAAAGAAGCTCAAGACCGGTAAAAGAGCTATGCAGTAATCGACAGAGACCTCTAGAGTTTCAAATTGGAGATATGATATTTTTAAAGGTTGCTCCATGGAAGCATGTAATTCGGTTTGGAATGAAAGGCAAATTAGCACCCAAGTATATTGGGCCATATAAAATTATAGAAAGAATTGGGATGGTTGCCTATCGAGTACTGCTGCCACCACATTTAGATAAGATAAATAATGTGTTTCATGTTTCGATGCTGCGGAAAGCAGATTTGGATCCTACATGAATTTTGCCACAAATTCTGATGGAAGTGCAGGAAGATTTAACTATGGAGGTGCAACCTATGCTAATTATGGACCAAAGTACAAAGGAATTACGAAATAAAAAAGGTGTTGTTGGTAAAAGTATTGTGGAGAAACTCTCAAATAGAAGAAGAAACCTGGGAGAGAGAGTCAGAAATGATGAAGAAGTATCTTGGATTATTTTCTCATATAGGTATGAATTTAAATTTCGATGACGAAATTTGTTTTTAGGAGGGGAGAATGTAAAACCTCTGGGTGAAAAATCATAAATTAACTAGTTTCATGTAAAACAAATATTCGTAACTCTTGATTGGGTTATTAAAAAATTTCTAAAAATTTGTGTGAAGTCTTCTAATATGATGTCTTAGCTTGGGTTAAAATTTCAGAATTTTTGGAAGAAATTTAGAAATTTGACGAAAAATCACAATTTGACTAGTTTTACATTATTGGATGTAATTTTCAATCCAACTATCAGATTGAGCTGAAATTTTATGAGGAACCTTAAAATATGTTGAATAAAATCTGGTTACAATTTTAAGATGAACGGGGCTCAGTAGTGCTAGCAAAAAAAATAAGGACCGTCAAATAGAGGCAAAAATACTCATTAAGGGTAGAATGGTTATTTGCCATTGAAAAGAAAACAAATAAGCTCTCCTTCTCTTTTATTAACTGCCGACTGGGCAAAAGCAAAAATATGAAAAGAAAGAAAAGAAAAGAACGTGAGAGAAAGAGAGAAAAGTAAGGAAAAACAATAAGAAAATTAAGAGAATAACTTTATAAACTTGCAAGTTCAACTTATAAAACACTAAATCAAGTGAAGGAAGGAGGAATTGAGAAGGGGAATGCGGCTAACTTTGGAAGAGAAGAGAAATTGGAAGAAAAGCAATAGTTAAGCATGAGAAGTTTGGATTTAATATTTGATTTAGATGTTTTCTTAAGCTTACTTGATTAAGTTAGGAAGTAATTCCATGGAATTTTACCTTAGTTTCCTTTAAATCCTTGATTCTTGAACTTAGGGTTCTTATGTGAATTTGAGGGAATTAGGAGGGGAAGGAAAAATGATGAAATTGAAGTGGGAATAGAATGCAAACAAGTTGAAATAACAAGTAAATGAAGAAAAATTTGGGAGAGGAAAAGAAACATCACATTCGGCCAAATTGTTGTAGAGGCCAATCTCGGTTTGTAGTAAGGATTAAACAAGGATAAAACAATTGTCAAGGTTAGAGGATCCACTAATAGTATTAGAAATAAGTATAATATAAACTTTTTTTATTAAACAACTGGAAACCACACACAAAGGAGGTTCCAGTCAGATGATTTATCCTTAATAGTTCATTATAAATTTTTAACATGATCATATTAATTATCTTATTTTAGTAACACCATACTTTTAAATATTGTCTAGAATTCATGATGTTAAATTATGTTAACAACAAATTAAGTTCGTTTCATGGCACATGTGTCGGTTATACCATACAGCAGGCTATGAAAGTACCAAGTATTTGTTGTACCAAGGGTTGTACAACACAAATCTAGATTAATCATTTAACAAGCAAGGTATTAAGAATTAGTAAGATAAAAAGATAAAACATGTTAATAACAAACTTTCTTGGATATAAACATTAAAGTCCATATTGAGTTTATATTATACATATTCTACCACCATTAGTGAAACATTTTCACATTGACACAATTAACTTAGCTAAACATTGTGAAGAAGAGAAACATAAATAAACTAGATAAGAACATAGTTATGATAAAAAGCACAAACAAGAGATTAATGAAAGCAAAACTTAAACATTATAAAAATACAAAGAAAGAAAGTAAAAATATGATCTTCATCTGAAAACTAAGATGTTTAAATGTAAGGCAAATGCCTTCTTTTATAGGCTAAAATTCGTAACTATTGATTTGATGACTAATTATTGAGTGGGTGGCCACCTCTTGACTTGGTGACAACCATTATCTTGTTGTCTGAACAAAACGTCATTGCTAACGTCAGAATTTGAATAGATAGTCTTCATGAAAGTTCTAGGTATTTGTCTCAGCTTTCCAACAAAACAAGAATGATCTATAAATCTATCTGCTATACAGTTAACGTAATCTATTTGAGATATATCTTTATTTAATTATAGTACATCCATTCTTAACTGCTAAAACTCAACTGTTATTACAACCACAACTAAGCAGGACTCCAAATATCCCAAGAGATGCATAGCTTGAAAGAATCATTCTGCGTGTTAACTTAGTACAGCCGGGATCATTTGGCAAGGAAGATTTTGTATCCTTGGATTTTAACTGCTGCCGACACACAACCCCACCTTAAACGTATGCACTAAAGTTTGATGTATTGTTGTAATAAATAAATTCTAGATAATCTTTTTGGTTTGCACAAATCTGAATTCGTATCTTGTCCTGTCTGCATATATCAAAGTCAGATTCATAAAGCAAATATTTTGTTTTGAATCTGACTTTGATATATGCATATATTAGTGGCTACGTGTTTTGATCAAACTTTAGTGCATACGTTTAAGGTGGGGTTGTGTGTCGGCAGCAGTTAAAAATCCAAGGATACAAAATCTTCCTTGCCAAATGATCCCGACTGTACTAAGTTAATCGTTATTGATAAATATTATTTCCACCCCATTTGTTTTTTCTTCTTAATTCAATCAATATTATTGTTTTGCCTCCATTTTTCCTTAACCAGCCAAAAGGGCAAAGTCCTATTACATCGCCTTCTCAGTGTGCCGCAACGGTAGTCACCATGCTTCCTCCCACAAAAACCTTGTACAGAGTTCAGATGGAGACTCAAAGAACGACCACAACTTGTAATAAAAGGAAAAGGAAAGATCTAAATGTAGGTTTGTGGATTTTGTAGGTTTACATATGGATTCATGCTTGGTTTTCACCTTCATGTACTGGCTGTTTAAGTTATTGTTAAGGCACGGATTCATCCACTACGTTGATTATTCTTTGCCAATAGACTAGCATCGAAAATCATCAAAAACACAAGCATTAATTAATAATTTCCACTTATATAATGTAAGAATCATCATGGTTAGATAGGAACAGGGGACAAGAATCATGGATTTGCATGAAGATCTTCACAAACAAAACATGACTTAAAAAATAATAAAGAATTGTAACAGCCAAGAAAAAAACAAGGAGGAAGGAGACAATAAGTTTCAGGTCGTACGTCAAGTAAACCAACCCGCAACCTGGGCTAGGCCGGTGCTCCACCAGAGCCCTTCAACAGTTATTGTTGTTTATTTTTGGATCCATAAAACAAATCAGAAAAAAAAATACAAAAAAAAATTGAAAAAATCAAATAAATATCAGTGGAGACAACATGAAGAAGGCACAAAAAATTGTCAAAGATCAAAATATTCAAGGTTAGAAAAATTAACAGTTCAATTTTGACCATTCTATTAACAAGGATAATTCAATTTAAGAATAAAAATTTAAAATTGAATGTTTGAGTACTTAATTGAAATTTTTTAAAGTTTAAATGAATTTACTAAGTTCAGACGCTTTAATTGACTAGTAAAATTAAGAGGGAGGAGTCAATATATTTACTTGACGGGCAATTGGTCCTGCCCATGAAAGTGATTTTTGAAACTTTGGGGACCAACATGTAAGTTTTGTTAGGCAAATGCTCCTTGGCTCTTAAGACTAGATAATTATAACGAAAAAAAGGAGAAGAAGAAGCAGTTAATTAATTAAGCCAGCCGCAAAACTGGTTCGTGTTCTAGTCAATTAACGCGTCTAAACTCTTAGTTTTTCAGCTTAATGTTTCATTTATGGACTCAGCAACACGAATAGTGTTCTAGAGGAAGCGGGAGTGACAAGAAATGTCTTATAAGAGTTGGTAAACTACAGTGTTGAATTGTAAAAAAAAATATTAAAATCAAGAGCTCCGCATGATGCTCACCAAGGTTGATGAGAGATTAGAACATGGATCTAGGAGGTGTTTTGCACCCCTTTTGTTTATTTTTAAGGTGCTTTTTAAATGTATTTTATGTTTGAAAAAATATTAAGTTGATGTTTTTTTCGTGTTTTTTAATGAATTTGATATATTGATGTTAAAAATTAAAAAAAATTATTTTAATATATTTTTAAATAAAAACTTATTTTAAAAGAGTATATAGTAATTTTTATGATTGTGTTGTTATCAGAAACAGATCACGTAATGATTGACCAGAACTCAATTTTAACTATTGAAAGTATAAAAAAAAAAAACTTTTGCATGTTTAACCTTATCTTTGTTTTTTTTTTTTTTTTTTTGCTTGTCTTTCATGCTAGGTTTATTATAAATTCATCGAAAGATCACAGCTCTCTACAAGAACCGTAGGGACATCATTTCTTGAAACACAAGGAGAAATGGCTCCTTCAGGTTCTTCCTTTCTGTCAGTATTTGTATTCCTGCTAGTTCTATCTCCTTCATCCATAGATTCACTCTCAACTAAGGATAGCTTTTTACAATGTCTCTCCAAGAATTCTGAATCCTCCTATCCTTTCTCCACTATCTTGTACACCCCAAACAACTCTTCAATATTCACTAGTGTTTTAGAGTCATCTGTTCAAAACCTCCGGTTCTCACAGCCTACAGTACCGAAACCTGAGTTCATTATTACACCGTTGTACGAATCCCACATCCAAGCTGTTGTTGTATGCTCAAAACAACTTGGAATTCACCTTCGTGTCCGTAGTGGAGGCCATGACTATGAGGGACTCTCTTATGTCTCTGAAATTGAGCAGCCTTTCATTGTTGTAGACCTTGCCAAGCTTCGATCAATTAGCGTTGATATCGAGGATAATAGCGCTTGGGTTGAGGCCGGTGCCACAACTGGCGAACTGTACTATAGAATATCAGAGAAGAGCAACACTCATGGCTACCCAGCTGGTGTTTGTACCAGTTTAGGTATTGGTGGGCACATCACAGGAGGTGCATACGGTACCATGTTCAGAAAATATGGCCTTGCTGCAGACAATGTCATCGATGCTCGTATAATTGATGCTTATGGAAGAGTTCTTGACCGAAGAGCCATGGGAGAAGATCTATTCTGGGCAATTAGAGGAGGTGGAGGAGGTAGCTTCGGAATCATTACTTCCTGGAAAGTAAAACTGGTTCCAGTACCTCCAGTTGTGACAGTTTTCAGGGTTGCTAGGACCTTGGAACAAGGTGCTACTAAGATCCTCTATAGATTCCTGCAAGCTTCTGATAAACTCGACGAGAATCTCTTTTTCAGAGTCAGTACACAGTTGGCAAATGCTAGTGAAGAAGGTAAGAAAACAATATCAACTTCCTATAATGGATTGTTTCTTGGTGACGCAAAGAGACTCCTCCAAGTCATGCAAGAAAGCTTCCCTGAACTCGGTTTGACAAAACAGGACTGTATCGAAACAAACTGGATCAATTCTGTGCTATATATGGGCTTCTTCCCCAACAATTCAACTCCTGAAATCTTGCTTCAGAGACAGAATTTATTCAGGGGCACCTTCAAAGGCAAGTCCGACTTTGCTAAAAAACCAATACATGAATCAGCACTTGAAGGTTTATGGGAAATGATGTATGAAGAAGATACCCCTTCTGTAGCATTTATTCCCTACGGTGGAATGATGAGCAAAATCTCAGAATCTGAGATTCCTTTCCCGCACAGAAAAGGTAACATGTTCTTTATCAGCTACACGACGACCTGGGAAGATCCTTCAGAGAATGCAAAGCATATTGATTGGATTAGGAAGGTTTACAAATACATGACACCTTATGTTTCCATGTATCCAAGGGAAGCATACCTCAATTACAGGGACCTTGATTTGGGCATGGACAAGAATACTAACACAAGCTTTAAGGAAGCAAGTGTTTGGGGTTCTAAGTACTTCAAGGGTAGCTTCAAGAGATTGGTAAAAGTGAAGACCAAAGTTGATGCTGGCAACTTCTTCAGGCATGAACATAGCATCCCGCCTCTTCCAATTTCTACGAGGAAAAGAAAGTGAAGAGGAATTATCCAATAAATCAAGCCTCATTGGATTTAGTTCATTTGATGGAGGAGGCCAGCTTGTCGAGGTTGCAAATAATAGTTGGGACTTCACTTTCCTGCCTTGTTTGCAAACTTCAATATTTTATTGTCACTTCTATCCAGTTAGGTTTTGTAATAAATTATTGAGATTACGATTTTCAGTCATCACAACACATAGTGCCTTTTATTTTGTTTTATGAATAAAAAATATACTTGGACCGTCTATAATATGACATACAATGTTCATTTATTTTATTATTGTTAGGACAATATTTTTCATAAAAGAACCCTTTTGTTATAAAATCTATAATTATATATATTGAATTCTTATTATAATCTCTTAGATTTCATGACTCTTGAATTTAGTCTTTTATTTTTTCATGACACTTGGATTTCATTAATATTCTTATTTTCTTCTCCTATAAATAAACTATTTGTCTTGTTTTCTAAGCATTGAAAAAATATACAAGAAAAAGGTATGAACTTCTCTTTTAAGTTTTATTCTGAATATGCATATTCTTACTTGTTCTTTATTTTTTAACACGTTATTAACATTGTCGCACCCGACATCGCAGCGGCCCACAAAATAATTCTCTTGAATTATGGAAAAAGAACAGATTTCTAGCATCTTGTTCTTTTAGGGGAAAAGGTCTTGTTTGAGGAGTTGCCACCTAGTATTATGGTCACTAGGAACCCTAACTGGTCAACAGAGATTCTATGGTACGGGACTGGTTATGTAAAAGGGAAGATATTATCACCCCTTAAACGTTCTGCTTGAGGCAGACTGCATTGTTGGTTTTATCTTAAATTGCTAAACATTTATTGGTTTACATTCTGATGATTTATTCACGATATTCCTGACTCTGGCGTCAGTGAATATTCGACTACGGATAATTCCAACTCTGGCGTTGGTAATTATTACGCAGCTATAAAATAAATTTAGATTAATATTTTTTTATTCCTAACTCTAACGCTAGTGAATAAACAAATAAACTAAATTCATTTTATTACGCATTCACATATTTTTATTTTTTTTCTTTTTTTCTTTTTTTATTTTTCTATTTTTTATTATTTATGTTTTTGAGGGCTGGGCCTAGCTCAGCCCATGTAGGGGCTGGGCTGGACCCAGCCAACCCGGCCCGGCTCGGTCACTGGCCCAAGCTAGTGACCCGGCTGGGCAACATAAAGCACGCGTGAATTAAATCACGCGTGCATGTGCAGGTAAAGGGAGTGAATTAAAATGAAAAGTGGGGGAAGTGAAGCTTACTTACCTGGTTCTGAAAAAAATCGAAAGCAGTAGCAACGATGGTGCTGGTCACGGTGGCCTTCCTCTGCTTAGGTT
>Ga0325410_1009595_pt1 | contig 10305 bp, 4 predicted proteins | sample PopdelMetagenome_16_FD_206182 | JGI IMG/M metagenome (GOLD analysis project Ga0325410, IMG submission 206182) | Populus deltoides microbial communities from Bellville, Georgia, United States - Xylem-PdIQD-R3 | ecosystem: Host-associated > Plants > Phyllosphere > Stem > Wood/Secondary xylem...
CTTACCTTCACTGCAGAAGGAGACCTTAAGTCTCCATTGCTGTTCTAGTTTGTCATATATATGCCACAAATTCGACCGAGTTCGGACCATCAGGCACGGGGAAGGCCGAGAGAATTTTGTTCATCACCTCCATTTCTAGTTATAATCAAATGAGTTGAGCAAGTGAGTAGGAGGATTAAAGTACAAAGCCAGGTTAGTGGTGTGAGAGTTCAAGAAAGATAGTGATGCATATAGTATTTTGTTTGGATCTACAGCTGGACGTTGGCGATGGTGATTTGTGTGTGGGTGCTGGACAGTGGGTTGTGGCGGCTGGGCTCCAGTAGTGGTTGGTTTGAAGGGAGGGTTTGATGATGGTCGGAAGTGGAGTTGGAGGGTGGTGTAGAAGGCAGTGGCCCGAAAGAAGGATGGTTATCGGTGGTGGCGTGGTAAATTATTGGTGGTGGTGATAGGGGAGATGACCGTGCAGAGGTCAGGGTTTACACTAGAAAGCCTTATATTTGTTTCATCCTTCAAATCTTAATAGCAACGTATTTAATAAACAATTGAAACCTATATCTATTTAATTACAAAATAATTATCATCTTTTTAAGAGTTAAATTCAAAACAAAAAAAATGGTAACAAAAACACTTGGACTAATGAAGTTAAATTTTACAAGGATAATTATTAATATTTTTTAGAAAGGAGGGGTAAGAAATTTTGAAGGAACTGTTTTTTGTCTTTTATGTATTTTCTCTCTTTCTCAAACTAATAAACATATTTTATTTAAAAATTGTTAAATGCTAAGAAACTTAACATTATTTGTACATCATATTTTATAAATCTTAAAATCACTCGAAGCTTATATAATTACTAATTTTAAGATTTATAAAATTAGTTGAGATAGGCACAAACTAGTCCAGACATCTATATTAATAATAATAATAATAATAATAATAAAAAGGTGTGAAAAGGGCACCTTTTAGCCATGTACTTAGACAAGGCAATTTTGTTGCTGCTAATCTAGAAAAACAGAGCAATGAGAGTACATCTGGTTTTGATATTCAATGTTTCAACCTTTCTGTTTTTATTTTTTATTTTTTTAGTAACAGAGAGAATTATATATAAAGCAGCCCTATAAGGATTGATTAGTAATTGTTGTAGTTTGTGCCTCATTTATACATATGCTGGAGCATGGGGAAGCAGAGCGAGAGGAGTGAAGTGAACCGAGCAGAGTCGAGCTGCATGCTAAAGATATATATTAAAAATTACTAATACCTATTCTAAAGCAATAGTTTAATATAAATATATATATACGTCTCAATTTTTTAAAATTTATTTTTAATATTAATAAATCAAAATAATATAAAAATATAAAAAATTAAACTTTTTTTAAAATGCTTTTAACACATAAACCAAAATTGTTTAGCTTCAGAGGGAGTTTGGGAACGCGGTTGAACCGCGTTTGGGAACCGTTCCACCAAAATTTAATTTTTTTTGCTAAAAATTTATTGTTTTTGTATATTTTGGATCGTTTTGATGCGCTGATCTCAAAAATAATTTTTAAAAAATAAAAAAATATATTATTTTTATATGTTTTAGGACAAAAAAACACTTTAAAAACAATCAAAACTAGACTCTAAAATAGCCAATTAATGTCACCAAATCACTATTATACCAAGCAACACTGAAAGCCAACGGTGATGTTGATTTTGACATCATTTATATTCAAAAAAATTTTTTTCTTCTAAAAACTAACACTAGTCTTTTTTTTTCAAGGTGTTCCACGAAAGCCTTAAATTTTCTTTTCTTTCATGCTTCAAATCTTAATTGCAAACGAATGTAATAAACAATTGAAAACGATATTCCTTTCGTTGCATGCATTATTATTTAGATAAACAATGTAATAAAAAATTCACTATCATCTTTTTTATTTTTTATTTTTTATAACAACTATTATGGCACAATTATTATTTTAAAAATAATTTTTGATATTAATGCATTAAAATAATAAAAACATATTAATTTGAAGTAAAAAAATAAAAAAATTCAATTTTTTTTTAAATTTTTGAAACGCAAAAACTAACAGGGACAAACTAAATCTTAATTTTTTATTTAATATTAATTTTTTATATTTTTAAAATGTTTTGAAATGTTGATTTAAAAAAATAATTTCTGAAAAATAAAAAAATATTATTTTAATATATTAAAAAACCTTTAAAAAGAAATTCTAATAAAAAAAGAAATATGAAAGATAATGAATGTTATACAGCCTGGTGTCCTATGTTCATCATCATCTTAATGCCTTGCCCAATCAACCGGAGACCACTGTCGGCACACGTTTTTCTCCTTTTTCACCATTTCTAGTCTAAAGACACCCAATCTCATGACAGCCATGGACATGGCAATTTCTTTTCTTTATTTTTGGGAACGTAAAAGGTTTTTCGGTGATTGTGTTCATGCTTTTGATTGCTTTTCGGTTCTTTAATAACAATTTATAGTCTTCTAGATATTGAATTCAACGTTGGCTATAAACATTGATTAAGAGGATATATATGATGATTAACTTTTTTAAATTTAGATTTTGAAACCAATATTATAAAAAAGCACCGTGTTGAAATGTTTATAGCCGACAATGGCGGGTGGAGACTTGACTCGTAAGGAACTGGGTTGGGCCAACCCAAAACAAAAGCTGGGGCGAGACCGAAAACAAGAAGTTGGGCCGTGTTTGGACCCAAAAGAAATTGGATCAAAACCGACCCTGACGCCAGCTAGCCTAGTCCGGACCCATAAGCAACTAAGTTGAGACTCGACCCACAACAATGGCGGACTAAGACTCAAACCCGTAAGGAGCTAGGCCGAGGCCAGCCCCCAAAAAAGAAGTTGGGTCGAGACTTGACCAATAATAAACTAGGCTGAGACTTGGTTTAAAACAAAAGATGGGCTGAGGCTCGACCTAAAAGAAACTGGGTCGAGACCAGCCTAATTATTTGTGTTGCATGCAATTGTTTTGCATGCAACAACCTCGCTGCAAGCGAGGAAGAAGAGGAGTGGCTAGTTAGAGAAGGTTACTTGGCGTAGGGGGCGGTGCAACTGGCAATGACGGTGGCTGAAGGCAGCGGTTCAGGCAGCAGCAAGGTGGCCGTGCGCTAGGGAGTTGTTTCGCCGGTCGTCAGTTCTTCCTTTTCTTTTGTGTTTTTTTTTTTGTTTTCTCTTTTCTATTTCCTTTGTCTTTGCTTCCACCACTTAAGCGTCCTCCCTAAGGCAGGCTGCATTGCTGGTTTTTGTCTACAATTGCTAAGAATTTGTTCTTTTTTTCCTTTTTTTTCCTTCCTTCCATGTTCCTGACTCTGACATCAGTGAACAATTCCTATCAATATTTTCAAATCTGGTGTTGATAAATATCGCGCAAATCAAAAAAATGCGATACTCTTGACTCTGATGTCAGTAAATATTTTCGCAAAAAAATAAATTTTAAGAAGAAATTTTCTATGCCAATTTTTTTTTTGTTTATCCTTTATTTTTATTGACCCTTTTCCGATGGAAATTAAAAAAATTGCACGACATATTTGTATTTAACAATAATAGGCCACAAATTGAGCACATAACTTAAAAAAACAAAATGAAAAGAAAAAAATAAATCAAAGTGCGAGAGGCCCACAAATAAATCAACAAAGATCCCCAAATATTTTTGAAATTTTCTGATATAAAAAAGGAACTCGTTTGGCCAAATATCAAACTAAAATGGGTATAAATATTATGATCAAGGAATAAGGGTGTGTTTTGCCAAACACACCCTTAGCAAACACACTTGAGGCCGGCTTGGCCTAAAGCCCAAACCCGGCCCACTTCTTTTTTTTTAGGGGCTGAGTCTAGCCCAACCCGCATAGGCCATTAAGAATTCTATCTCAAATTGATCCTCCAAGTTTCAACATTTTTTAATTGGGTCCTTAAATAGAATTTCAACACCTTTTATAAAATGATCCCCGGACCTTAATCACTTGTAATTTCATCCTTAATTAACTCAGAAATTTAATATTTATTCAATTATGCTCCTAATTTCATTAATTAAACTAATTCTAAGTCTAATTAAGTCAAACTTATCCATTCTTCAATCAAACTCCTGATATCATTAATTAAACCCAATCAAAGTTTAATTGAAACCCCATACCAGTTAATTCTTTCAATTTCTTTCAAAATCAACTTTCAACGTCATAAATCCAACATGATTACCCTTCAAAGCTTTTCATTTGTGTTGTCTTGATCCAAACCTCAATTTTTGTTAATTTCATTTTTTTGTTCATTCATTTTTTTTATGTTGTCAAAAATTAGGTTATGACAGGCTTCAACCTCTTTTCTCTCATTTTCATCTGTTTATCTTTTTTTTCTTTCCACTCTCTCCTCAGTTTTTTTTCTTTCAAAAATCTCCCTCCTTCTTTCCTCTTTTTTTTCCCTTTCTTTCCCTTTTTAAATCCTCAGTTCGTTCCTCTCTTTCTCAAAAAATGCCCCCTAATTTTCTCTGGTTCTCCCCCTATATTTATAAGAGGCAGGGGGAGAGGGCCACCCTACCCTGTCCAAGCGTAGGGTATGGTGGTTGGGCATGGGCCTTCATAATGGTGGCAGGGTATGGTGGCCAGGCATGGGTCTTTTGTTTCTTCCATAATGGTGACGGGGCATAGGTAGTGTCAGGGGGGAGAGAGAGAGAGCGGGAGAAGAGGATTTAAAAATCTCCCTCTTCCCTGCCTCTGCGCACGTAGGTGAAGAAGAATAATAATGTCGTTCAAAACAGCATTGTTTTGATTTTTTTTTGTGGAAGAAAAGGAAATGAATTTGGAAATAACCCAAAAATAGATTAAGACATTTTGCATCACCTTTTCTTACAATCAACTTCAATATGTTGCTTCTTTTTAAAGGTTTAACACTTGAAAGCCTTATTTTTCTTTTGTTTCATCCTTTAAATCTTAATAGCAAACGTATGTAATGAACAATTGATTGTAAAATGAAAAGGTTAAGGAAGATGAAATTATAAGAAAAGAAAATCAATTTAAAAAATTATTATAAAAAAATAACAATAAAAAATATGGACCAAAACTTGAAAGATAAAAATATTAAAGGAGATGAAATTGAAAAATAATTCTAGGTTTATGAACTATTAAAAAAATATTTCAAATATTAAAAGATAAAATTAAAAAATATCAACTTTAAAAATTAGCCAGAAAAATTCATTAAATAATAAAAAAACAAACTCTAGAAAATCTAAATCATTTATAAAATTAGTAAAATCTTCCACACAAAGTAAACAAATAAAAACAATGACGTAAAGTCTCTAATTAAATATACGCGGAGAAAAAACACATGGGCACTTTTTTTTCAAGGGATGGTAAAAAGCTGGCACAGATTCCATCCATCTCTTTTTCATGGCCACAGATTCCTTTCTCACTAATTGCAGCACGTTTCTTTGTTGAATAAACTGCAATACTGGCCCTTGTTGCCGAATATACGACCACGAACACGAAAATTGTTTTATTTAAGGTCTGATTAGACAATGAGGGGTTCTATGGCAGCAAGAAATAAAGAAAAGGTAGCGAAAGTGTCCCACACAAACAGGGTGTTTGACATTAAATTTTTGTTAAATTTAATTTTTTTTTGTTTTAAATTAATTTTTTATTTTTTTTGATATGTTGATATTAAAAATAAAAAAATAATATTATTTTAATATATTTTCTAAAAATAAACATATTAAAAAATAATTATTACTATACCATCAATAACCTTCTAAACTCAAAAGTCAAGCATATATATTGAATAAGAGTACAACCATACCATTAACACATCCCAAAAAAAAAAAAATTGGTATTCCAATACCATCTCAGCCTTTTAATGCACCAAACTGAAAATGCAAACATATATATATTTTTAATCAAATCAGGGTAGCTTCTTGTGTTTTAATTAATATCCGTTTTTTCTTTCATATGGAATGGCATGCTACCATGAGTTTTTTGGATTGTAATTCTATCTTTGTTAAAATATTTTGGTGTTTTTTTTTTTTTTTAATTTCTTATAAGCATCGGAAGATGGTTCTAAATTATAAGATCACCTTTACTTGACCAAGAAATTATGCTGAACTACATGATTAAAGCAAACTTGGACGGCCATGGATGGATTCCACATCCGTCAAAATCAAGCAGGACCTCAAAAGATGCGCACTATGATGGAAAGAAAACAAATGTAGCCCACAATCTGCTTTCTTCTTCTATCTCTATTCTTTATTGGATCTTTCACACGATTGGTCGTGCTACTGAGTACATGCATACCTGACTAGCCACCTTCTTCTGGCATATTTCACACGAATGGTCGTGATAACGAGGAAAACATGCATCAAAACTCACAATTTACGTCAAATTGATGTTCTTTACCTGCGACAAAAAAGAAAGAACATATTTGTTTATTAATGTTCTGAACATTTCATCTGCTTTGGCATTTAATTGACATGTCACCTTTTCTTTTCTTTTTCTTGTGTTCATATTCGAATTGGTGGACCAAGTGTGTCTGTTTATTGCTCTCTCTCTGGTTGCCCCTCCTCTCTGTTTTTTTTTTCTTCAACAAAAAGCCAAAAGATAGTTAGATTTTGTAACCAATCACTTTCACGTGAATTTTAACCTGATTATATGACTGTGGGTTTCGTAAAATGTTACTTAATTTAATTTATTTTTTTATAAATTTTGATAAGAAATGAGAAAATATCATTAAATATGTGCGTAATAAACGGGCCCTAAGACTTGGGGTAAGTGATATATTATCAATTTAAATATTAATTTAGAATTTCTGCATATGGAATATTGGTGTAAGAGTTGGGACACCCAAATGCCAGCAAGATACCACCGAATAATAATAATAATAATAATAAGTTGAAACAGCACAAATTTTTTTTCTTACCCGAAAACATGAGAAATTACCAGGAAGCTAAAAACCATACATTCATACATACAGACTTTTTTCTTGGAAATAAAAATTAGAAGATACAAGAATCATCCTTGATGGGATGTCTGCAAAGGCAATACACTACAGAATTTTTATATTTATTAGCGGTTCATTCCATCCATATTTCCTCTGGGAATCTTGTTATATTACTAACAAAAATACCATATACAATTCCGTTGATAATTATTTAAAAAGCTAGAAAATAATTAAATTAATATAAATCAATACTCCATAATATTCAGAAAAAAAAAATCTACTCAAAAAAATTTGCAACAAATAAATAATACAAAAAAAAACAACAACAAAAAATAAATGAATCAACTAAAAATAATTTCATATGAAAAAAGTATATAAAAAAAATCTTACTTCAATGTAGTTGCCAGTGAAGCTAAAAAAAGATAGGAAAAAAAAAATTCATAGAGTATGTTAATTAAAAAAAACTAAGAAGAGAAAAGAATAAAAAATAAAAAAACATAGATGAGCGTGAAGAAGAAAAGAAGGAGTTGAGAAGATAAGAGAAAGAACGGAAGGGAAGTTTAAGTTTTTTACATAAAAAGAAGAAATGGTCTGTTGTGAAATGAGTGATTCAAGTCTTTTTATTGAGACATTTTACCGATGGTTTTATTGATGAAAAATTACATATTAATATTTTTAATCTTTTCGTCAGTGATTTCGTTTATAATATTTAATTTAAAATTTTAATTTAATCAAAAATTTTTAAAAACCACCAAATATCACTGATAACTTTTTATTATGTCGGTGATTTTGTATGTAAGAAGAGTAATTAGCAATGCAATTGAGAAATGAACAGTTCTAAAGCTCTCTGAAAAATACCAACGAAAAAAATTTTATCAGTGATTTCACATGATGAATAGTGAAATTAAGAAGTGAGCAATTTACCGAGTTTAGGAATAGAATTACCGACAGAATTTAATTTCATCAGTAATTATATCGGTATAAATAACACGTTACTTGTATTTTTTGGCTTAATTTGTTTTAATTCTTTTTTTTTATTATAATTCTCTTAGTATATATTAAGAGAATATTTTTGTTAATAAAATTCATTGTAATTTATTAATAAAAATAATTTATTTATATTTTTATTTATACTTATTAAATTTATAATAATGATATAACAAGCCTGACCAGAGATGTAAGCACATGTGTAAGCATAACAAAACAAAAAAGAAAAAACAGAAAGAAAAAAAAAAAAAGAAAGGGACCGAACACCCAGGCATACTGCAGGCAACAAATTCATAGGGACAGTTATTCTTACGACTAGCTAGGAGTTCCTTTCTTCCAGACAGACACGTATTGCATTTTAATTCAGACAGCTCCAAAAGATAGATTCTGCTTGCCTATCACACTAGACATGGGGATATGTTCAATTTGTTTGGACAGTATCTGAGAATGTAGTTAAGATTGTTTATTAAAATATTATTAAAATAATATATATTTTTATTTTTAAAAATTATTTTTATATCATAACATTAAAATAATTTTAAAATAAAAAAAAATATTAATTTGAAATAAAAAAAATTTAAATTTTTTTAAAACATAAAAATAAACATACCTCGTTATTGCTTATCATTAATTGGATACCAGAAACCGAAAACTTTCTTTCAGCTCTGATACAGTAAATTCTTTCGCCATTCTCTTGCTCATGCATGGTCAAGATAGCATTACCTCCTTTCTCCAGCCCCTTCTGACGAACATAGTCATCTCATTAATTCGCCCTTTAGTCAAGGTTTCAGATACTTACCTTCACTGCAGAAGGAGACCTTAAGTCTCCATTGCTGTTCTAGTTGTCATGTATATGCCACAAATTCGACCGAGTTCGGACCATCAGGCACGGGGAAGGCCGAGAGAATTTTGTTCATCACCTCCATTTCTAGTTATAATCAAATGAGTTGAGCAAGTGAGTAGGAGGATTAAAGTACAAAGCCAGGTTAGTGGTGTGAGAGTTCAAGAAAGATAGTGATGCATATAGTATTTTGTTTGGATCTACAGCTGGACGTTGGCGATGGTGATTTGTGTGTGGGTGCTGGACAGTGGGTTGTGGCGGCTGGGCTCCAGTAGTGGTTGGTTTGAAGGGAGGGTTTGATGATGGTCGGAAGTGGAGTTGGAGGGTGGTGTAGAAGGCAGTGGCCCGAAAGAAGGATGGTTATCGGTGGTGGCGTGGTAAATTATTGGTGGTGGTGATAGGGGAGATGACCGTGCAGAGGTCAGGGTTTACACTAGAAAGCCTTATATTTGTTTCATCCTTCAAATCTTAATAGCAACGTATTTAATAAACAATTGAAACCTATATCTATTTAATTACAAAATAATTATCATCTTTTTAAGAGTTAAATTCAAAACAAAAAAAATGGTAACAAAAACACTTGGACTAATGAAGTTAAATTTTACAAGGATAATTATTAATATTTTTTAGAAAGGAGGGGTAAGAAATTTTGAAGGAACTGTTTTTTGTCTTTTATGTATTTTCTCTCTTTCTCAAACTAATAAACATATTTTATTTAAAAATTGTTAAATGCTAAGAAACTTAACATTATTTGTACATCATATTTTATAAATCTTAAAATCACTCGAAGCTTATATAATTACTAATTTTAAGATTTATAAAATTAGTTGAGATAGGCACAAACTAGTCCAGACATCTATATTAATAATAATAATAATAATAATAATAAAAAGGTGTGAAAAGGGCACCTTTTAGCCATGTACTTAGACAAGGCAATTTTGTTGCTGCTAATCTAGAAAAACAGAGCAATGAGAGTACATCTGGTTTTGATATTCAATGTTTCAACCTTTCTGTTTTTATTTTTTATTTTTTTAGTAACAGAGAGAATTATATATAAAGCAGCCCTATAAGGATTGATTAGTAATTGTTGTAGTTTGTGCCTCATTTATACATATGCTGGAGCATGGGGAAGCAGAGCGAGAGGAGTGAAGTGAACCGAGCAGAGTCGAGCTGCATGCTAAAGATATATATTAAAAATTACTAATACCTATTCTAAAGATTGATATTTGTAATTAATTTTATTTAGCTCTGTAATTTATCTATAATCGAACTTTTATTTGCGAGTTTTCCAATTCTTCTTCTTATCATAAACTTCAAAGGTGTTTTTTTTATTATTCTAGAAGGCCTTATATTTGTTCATCCTTCAAATCTTAACAGCAACTTACGTAATAAACAATTGAAACCTACACTATAAAGAATTGTAATAAAGAATTTTTTTCTTATTAACAGTTAATCATATAATTGAACCGTATTTTTTAACCTTGCATGCCACTTGACTCCACTTTCATTTTTAAAGTAAAAAAAACTCAGGTCAATGGCCATT
>Ga0325410_1009596_pt1 | contig 10305 bp, 6 predicted proteins | sample PopdelMetagenome_16_FD_206182 | JGI IMG/M metagenome (GOLD analysis project Ga0325410, IMG submission 206182) | Populus deltoides microbial communities from Bellville, Georgia, United States - Xylem-PdIQD-R3 | ecosystem: Host-associated > Plants > Phyllosphere > Stem > Wood/Secondary xylem...
AAATATGTCCGGAATGACTTGCTAGTTCCAGATCCTCCTTTCCACATTGATTGAGACCTGGTTAACTAATCAGGTACAATTACAGACATGATCAGGTGGGGCATTGGCATGCATAGACAAGAAAAAATTTGCAGTGAAATTCTCAATTTTTAATTTAAAAAACTTCATCTTTTTTAGCAGACTAAACGCTCAGAATCAATCACTATTTTTTTAAGACAACATTACATCGATAAGACCGAGTTTTCCTACACAAAAACCTTTCGCTAAATCTTCACAGCTACAAAATAAATAAATAAATAAAGATTGTTCTTGTGCGCTCAGTTTGCCCAAAAAGAGAGTCGAATTTAAGTGGACGACATAGGAAAGCGGTGCATTTATACTTGCAATAGTCTACCTCTGCATACAGCTCATCAACAGTCCGCCGCAGCTGCCTGACCTGCCATGCCAAATCAATCTACTTTCTCAGAATCTAAAGAACCAATTTTTATGTGTTATCCATTCCTCAATTACTAAAACATTTTCCAGAATTTCATAAATTATACATATCTAATGATTTTACTTATCTACCACATGAAATGAAACAGGACTCACAGCGTAAGTGGTGGCAGTGGCCCCAATCAGGCCGAAGATGACAACTCCCCAAAGCTTCATGTCTTCGGATTTTCCTTGATAGGGTGGTGGCGGTGGCATGTTTGTAGACGACGGCCAAGGATTATCCTTACTCTGATTAATCTTCTCGCCTCCCATTTTTATTGTATTGAGATTCAAAAGCTAACAAATTCCTCAGCGCAATTTCAATCGATTGAATTCTAAACCCTAGAAGCATACTAGTTTTAGGGTCTAGGGCAGAGTGCTAATGTAGCGTAGTTCCCTTTGAAAATCATAGAAAACACTCTCTCATGTGGATTTCAACGGTGCAATGTTTGTGGCTGGGCATGTGATCTTTATGGGTGATCGGTTGATGTTGGCTGGTGGAGTTGTTCTTTCTCGAGAGCCATTGCTTGATTTCAAATCATTCATCTTTTTTAAAAACAAAATCAAATAAACATCTATACCCTTCAAAAGAAATAAACAAAGTCAACAAATACAAAATTGATACGAGGGTCAAACAATTACGCCTTGGATAAACTTGTTATGACCCATCCTACTAACCCCATTGCAGGTTATTAATTATAATGTTTTTTCTTCTCTGAAAAATAAATTCTCCGATGACTACAAACCCCGGAGGTGCCATATATAACGAAATACACGCACACACAATAAGGTAGAGTTGCATGGATTATCCCATGTTACTCCTTTTCTTTTCTTTTTCATATGCTTTTGTTCACAATTTATTTTTTCTCCATTATTTCAGTATGCGTATTCTTCTTTTATATCCATCCATTTGCTAGACGAAGATATCAACTATTTTTCCATCTTATGCAATATAAAATCTCCTCTTATTTTGCTATGCCGTGCTCCTTGCAATGTTTTTTTTGCGAGGTAAATTTAAATAATTTCTCTTTTTGTGCAAGATCATTATTATTTTACTAACCACTCCTTACATATCATGAAATTACTCAAAGACATGTGGAGTTAAATTATATTTTTTTATCTATTATTTTTATAATATTCTAAAAACAAATACATAAATTATATTCAATATAGCTAAGGCAGACATAGCTAGTATGAATAAATTATGTATTAGAAAAAAAAAAGCACTAAAGCACTATCCCAAGGTTGTTAAAATCGCAATTTTGACACGGCATAGAAAATGCAATACAAATTCAGATCGTAAAATCATAAGAAATTTTAAATTACATTAACAAAAAATTCATGCTTCAAATAAAAATTCATACATAATTCAAGCACTTGAAAATACATGTTTCAAATAAAAATTTATACATAGTTCAAGCATCTTATGGAATAGAAAAATGTTTATTTAATTGTGTAAGTCAATGATTTATGTTGCTTGAGTATATTTTAGGAGCTGAGGTTATTATTTTTTAATTATTTGATTGAAACAACATAATTTTATTTTAAAAAAATTATTTGATTTAAGTTAATTGAGTTTAGATCAAATTTGATAGGGTTAAATAAATGTTTAAAAATATAGTTGAAGTAATCAAATTTATTAAAATCAGTGTTTTTATTTGTATAAATTAAAATATGACACAAGTTAAGCTTCTAATTATGAGTTTCGTGAATCAACCCAACATAATAAATATAATTTTTTAAATTATCCCGTTACTATTTTTATATCTAATTTATATTTATAAAATCTCTTCTACTTGCTATCATACCATTATAAAACATAAGTAATTTAAGGTGAATGAATAGAAAAAATAAAATAACAAAGAAAAGTAAAAGATATGGGGAAAAAATCTGAATTAAATTGGAATTTAATATTATTATCTTGACTTTAATCTCTACAACCCTCTTGATTTCTGACCTCCACTTCTTTATGGTATGTAGACAAAATCCACATGTTTTGCAGCAAGTGAAGACCGCGTGACTGTGCATTTGCACAGCCAATAGGCACCGGGCAACTGGAGCATGGGGGGAACATTTTGCTTCAGTGCATGCGTTTTGTTAAAATCATGAAATCGGCCTTGAAATCGCGATTTCACCCGATTTCAACCCATTTTTGATTTTTTCAAATGATTCAACACCCAAAGCATGTTTTGACTCGTAAAATCGTACGATTTTACGAGTCAAAACGTGATTTTAACAACCTTGCTCTATCCCATCTAATAAAAACCAAGTCATGTTCGAATTTAGCTCTAAAATATCTATTGACTAGTTTTGCGAAATCAGATATATCTCTCAAACCGTATATCAAAACAAGTTGAAATTTTACATGGAGATACTAGACACATGGAACTATATTTTGGTAAATTTTCAGAAAAATAGAGTTCAAGAACATATTATTTCATAGGGTCAAAGTTACTAGACAAATCTAGTTAAATTTGTTAGAATAAACCTTTGTGTACTGTTTGGGACAAATATGGAGCTACATGTGGAATTTTGTTGCGATTCAAGTTGAGTTAGAAATTAGACATCTAAAAAATTCCAACCATACATTGTAAGCTCAATAATTCATCTAGATAAGAGAGAACGACGTGTTTAAAATCAGAACTGAAAATCTGCTAAGAATGTGTGAAATTGAAGATTCGGGCTACAAGGAGGAATTTTGGCATGAAAACTTTGATTTTATTATCCTATTTTATTTATTTATTTTTGAATAATTATTTTTAATTTGGGTTTGTTCTGACCCATTAGACATTGTTTAGGAGTTTATTTCATTGTTGGACTAATGTTAGTTGATTACTAGTTTAGGTCTATTAGCTTGCAATCCAAAAGGGTTCCATTAGGGTTAGTTAGAGAAGACTATATTATGTTTCTTTAGCTGCAAATTTCAGCAACAAGTTGGAGAATAAACATGAGTTTTTTTTTTTTGGCAAAACAATATTTCTTTGCAAGGATAACAATCGTACACTGACTTATAGAAGATTAATTGGATTTGTGGCAACATTCATATACTTAAGGTTCTTAGATACATTGGTATCTTCAGGTTCAAGTCTTTTTTCAATATCTTTGGTTCTTAGGTATAGGGTTACCTCTAAGTCAAGGTTCTATTGAACCTGATTTTTGAATTTTTAGGTTGTTATCTACTTCGTTGGGGGTTGGTTGACTACAAGATCAAGAGGTTCACATCAATTGGTATCGGAGCTAGGCTAAAAAAATCAGGTTATATCCTTTATTTTCTTTTTGTTAGTCTCGGCTTCCTTAGCTTTCGTTGTCTTTGATTTGATTTTTTATTATTTTATGTCTAGAGCTTAGTAGTTTGCATCTAGGGTTAAAAAAAAAAGGTCTTATTTTAATTTGTTGTTTTTTAAAAACATATTAGTAGAGCATAAAGAGTAAAAAAGAAAAAGAAAAAAATAACATTCAAAAGTCACTTTTATCGAATCTACCACAATACACAAACAAGGGAGAATTTGGACCAAATCAATTCAGCTCCTAAGTGCACCCCATATAAAATCTAAGCTCATTTAGAGATCGTTTGCTATAGTAACCAAGGTCGAGATTAAAATTTATCATACTAGGTTAGATCCTTATAGGAAGGGAATTTTAGGTAAAATAAATTCAGAAAATTCTTGAATTTTTTATATTGGGTTTTAAGGTTCTAATCACATCCCATATAAAATTTAAGGTCGTTTGGAGTTCATTTGCTATAGGAATTAAATTCAGGATTGGAATTTATCATAACAAGTCTAATTTGTGTCAGTAATTCACACTTATTTTGCTGCTGTCATTTTTCAATTATGATAGTATAATAACATTATAATTGATATATGTAGGTCTCAATTCAATTTTTTTTATATAACATTTTTATCCTTTCTCTTTCACGTCTTAAAAAACATCTATTTTTCGTATAAATCCACTTGTTACTCGTGAAATTGTAATCATAGTTTTGTCTTTGCTTGTTTTCATATTTTTCTTGCTTCTTGAGTCATATATACATATTTGGATATGCTGTTAAGGTTGTTATATTTGGTCTTGATTTCAATTCCACAAGATTCGAAAAAAGGTGAGACGAAAGGAAAAAGGCGTATCGAACATATTTAAGTGGAAAGCCTATATTTGAGTGAAGTGCGAGAAGAGTGTAAACACATGAGAAAGTGAGTCAGGAATATATATTTCTTGTCAACTAACCAATTTTCATATTCAAAGATATTGAAGGTAAGCAATAACATGGCACCATAGAGAGAAAAGAATAAAATTGTAACTCAGTTATGCATTATGAATCAACAGATGAATCAGATGGCCAATGAATTTGGAAATAGGTTGGAGAGGCAACATGTTAATGATCATAGTAGGGTTAAAATTAGGCCTGAACCAAGAGAATTTAATGTTAGAATGATTGTTAGGCGAGTTAACACTAATATTGACGAGTTTGTGGTGATAATGCAGACATCCGTGATTTTGATTTTAAAGATGTGTCGTGAGATATGAGAAATATTTTGGACAACAACAGAATTGTCAGTTTGTAGGGGGAAATATGGTGATAATTTTAGCCAGAGGGGTATTATAGTTATCGGGACCATAATGTTGAGTTAGGTGAAGGTTTAAGTACAATTAAGCTGAAAATACCAGCTTTTCAAAGGAAAAATAATCTAGAAGTTTATTTAGAATGAGAGAAGAAGGTGGAGTGAATTTTCTAATGTGACAATTATCTGGAGCCCAAGAAAGTCAAACTTGTTGTAATTGTTTTTACTGACTATGTGTAGTGGGATCAATTAGTGACAAATTGTAAGAGGAATTATGAGAGACAAGTTAATACTTGGGATAAGATGAAATCTCTTATAATGAGGAGATTTTTTCCTAGCCACTATTAAAAAGAATTGTATCAAAGGTTTTAGAGTTTGAGTCAATGTACAAAAAGTGTATATGAGTACTTCAAGGAGATGAAACTTGTTATAATTTGAGCTAATGTTGAGAAGGATATGAAGGCTACTATGACTAGATTCATAAATGGCATTAATCATGATATAACTCATATTATAGAGTTGTATAATTATGTGGAGTTGGAGGAGATGATGCATATGGCTATGAAAGTGGAGAAATAACTTAAATGGAAGGGTACCATTTAGCAAAACAAACCATTAAGCCCTTTAAAATCTTGGAAACCCAATTGAAAGGCTAACACTAGAGATGGTCCATCACAGTAGAATAAGGAGAGCAAGACTGAATACCCTAGATAGAAGAAAGACACCTCGGTCATTATTAAAGGTAACAATGTTACTTCTACTTCTCGTAACCATAACATTAAATGCTTTTGTTGTTTGGGTTTTGGTCATATTGCTCTATAGTGTCCAAACAAAAGAGTCATAATTATGAAAGCTAAAAATAAGGTTGAGACCAATTGGAAGGATAAAGATGAGAATATGCCACCATCGGAGGATGCTGATGATGTTTGTGTTGAGTATCCGATTAATGGAGAAAAACTTGTGGTGAGGAGAGCATTGAATATACATGTCAAAGTGGATGATTCAGAAGGTTATAGGCAAAACATATTCCACACAAGATGTCATGTGAATAATAAGGTGTGTAGCTTAATTATAGATGGTGGTAGTTGTACTAATATATCTAATACTGAATTGGTGAGAAAGTTAAACTTGTACACTACTAAACACCCCATACCTTATAAGTTACAGTGGATGAATAATGGTGGTGAAGTGAAAGTGAATAAGTAGGTCTTGGTTGCCTTTTCTATTGGTAATATTGTGATAAGGTGTTATGTGATGTTATGCCAATGCAAGTTACACTAATGTAGCTAGTACTGAATTGGTTAGAAAGTTGAACTTACACACTACCAAACTCCTATACCTTATAAATTATAGTGGTTGAATGATGGTGGTGAAGTAAAAGTGAATAAACATGTTTTGATTGCTTTTTCTATTAGTAAATATTGTGATGAATTGTTATGTGATGTTGTGCCGATGTAAAGTAGTCACTTGTTACTTGGTAGATCATAACAGTATAATAGGAGAGTTATGTATGATGGTGTGAAAAATAGATATTTCTTTAAGATGAATGAAAAATCTATAACTCTTGTATCTTTGACACCTAATCAAATATATGAGGAGTAACTGAAATTTAAGAAGGAGAAGATGGTTGAAAATGAGAGCTTATATATCAAGGGAACCTTCTTTCCTAACAAGGTTCTTATTGATGTTGATGATGATGTTATTTTTTAGCTTGGTACTGATTTGTTGACCTTAGAAGATGTTTTTCATAATACATATTTAAGGTTGGATCATTTTAAAGAAGGAGAGGATAATATGAACCAAGTCAGGTTCGAATTTGGCACTAAAATGTCTATTGACTAGTTTTGCAAGATCATGCATATCTTTCAAACCATACATCGGAACGAGCTGAAATTGTACATGGATATACTAGACACATGAAACTTTATTTTAGTATATTTTCATGTCAAATAAGGATTAGGAACATATTATTTCAGATGGTCGAAGTTACTAGACAAATCTTATCAAATCTGTCATATTGGACCTATGTTAGTTGATTACTACTTTAGGTCCATTAACTTACAACCCAAAAAGATTCCATTAGGGTTAGTTAAAGAATACTATATTATGTTTCTTTAAATGCAAAATTTTATAACAAGTTGGAGAATAAATGTGAGTTTTCTTTTGTTTGTTTATGGTAAAACAACTTTTCTTTGCAGGGACAAAGATCATACATTGACTTATTGAAGATTAACTAGCTTTATGACATTATTCGCATACATAGGGTTCTTAGATACAAGGTTATCTCTGGATCTAAGTCTTTTTTCAATACCTTTGGTTCTTATGTATAGGGTTACCTCTGGGTCAAGGTTTTATCAAACCTGATTTTCAGATTTTTGGGTTGTTATCTACTTTGTTTGGAACAAAAGGTCTGCATCAGTTGCTCACAAATTTATGTAAGATAACCACTAACCCATCATACAGATTGTCGTGACGTGCATGGCGTTGAATGACAGAGCTTCCTCTTGGAATTAAAGGGAGTTTTTGGTTTAATCATAAAGTTATGATTATAGGGTTCAGAAGTCGCCACCTAGTATTATGCTCACTAGAAAACCTAATGATATACAAGAATTTGGGTAAGGGGACTGGTTGTGTAAGGAGGAGATGCATCACCATCAGTACTCCCTACCTAAGGTAAGCTGCATTGTTGATTGATTGTTTTTCCTGATCATGTTTCTATTTGTTGGTCTCATCTAAGGTTCAAGACAGATTTCTCTTTGTTAGGAAGTCTTTACCTTATTGGGTTAAATCCTAACCAATTTAAGGCACAGATTTAACATCACATTTATTTTTTATTTTGTATCTTTAATACTTGAGGTTATACTTTACAATATAATTTTATACTCCCAAATAGTAAAGCCTACAACTAATTCCTAACGCTCCGAATAACAAACTAATTGTTGTGGGATTTTGGCCAAACTTTAATGCATAATCATAAACTAGTTATGCTATTCATTTTGCATTTTTTAAACATGATAAAAATATGATTTTATCCTTGTTAGAAAATATGCACGAAAAACCTTTAGGATTTGGCCATATGCACGAAAACAAAATATTTTTTTGTTTTTGAAATGAAAGTTTATTTTTTATTTATTTTTTGAATTTTTCTTTATTTTTTTTAAATTTGGGAGTAAAATCTGATATTTTTAATACTGGGTCATATCTTACAATGTAAGTCTACGGCTTGATATTAGATAAAATTATTGGAAAAATACGCAACGGACCCACAAATGACTTTAATATGGTCCTTGAATTTATTAGTTTTTTATTTTTTATTTAGATGGGTTGTTTGGGCCCAAGCCCAGCCCATCCAAGGTGGGTTGGGCCGACTAAAGACCCTACAATCTCTTCTCTTTTTTTAAATGGGCTGAGCCTAAATAGGTTCAGTCTGCTTACGTTACATGGTCAATGCCCCAGCCTAATGACCATGTTAATTATCGTCTGTTGTAGAATGAATTCACGTTCTGCTTGCAGACGATAATAATAGGATAAGGGTTGATGAAAAAGGGGAAGAGAGAAGAAAGTTACCTGACGTAGAGGTGGTCTAGCCTTTTTGCTGGCAACGTGGGTGATTTGGCCAAAGGAGGAGCTGCTGGCGTGGTGTTCTCCACTGAAGCAAGCGATGAAGTTTCAAAGGTGTTGGGTTTTTGTTGGTCAGGGTGTAGATGCTGAAGTTGCTGGAGTTCACGGTGAAGGAGCTGGTTGAAGCTATGGTGGAAAGGGAGAAGAACAAGGTTGCAGATGAAAAAACTGTGAAAATACTAGTTTTTTACTCACTTTTCACTCTGATTTCTTTATTTTTAATGTTCAAAATTCACCCTTATTTATAGGAGGTGAAAGAGGGATATCTTGTCTTTATTGGAGACAAATCTTGGTTTTTGATTCAAACAGGAAGGATCACAATCGTTGGCTCAAAATTATCATCATAAGTTGTGAAATTTGTCTGTTAAAGGCTGATTGCGTCAGCTTCTCTAGGGCAATGCTGCGGCGGCTATAAAGGCAACTAGCCAACAAGAATTAAGCTGGGGTGTAGTACGATGTCAGGCCATTAGAGTGATGTATTGTTTGTCATGTTTGGTCTAGAGATGAGGCATTAAATGCCCTTGAAAAGTAACCACTCAAGCAACCTTTCAGGTATAAAAGGTTAAAGATAATGAACAGTAACAAGACGACAAGTCGTTTGGCATCCTTTTTTTGTGTTTCTGTGTTGGTTAAAACGACATCGTTATGTACCAAAACAAACTGTTTTGGTCAAAACCTATTATTTTATTTAAATGAAATGACGTCGTTTTGACATCTTTAGGGTTTTAATTAGGGATTTTACTAAAATTCAATTTAATCCGTTGGTTTTTTATTTTTTTTAATTGCATCCCTAATTGACTTCAAACTTTTAACTTTATACGATTTTTTTACCCTTGTCAAAACTCCAATATCAACCATAAATTTCAGTGCCTTTTCATTTTAGTAATTGGTTGTGGATTTATACAAATTGATCATCAATTGACCATTGAACTTTTAATTTGCTTCAATTTCATCCCTATTTTCAACCAAATTGAGTTCTTGAAGTGTAGCATCTTTTTCAAAAAGGTCCTTAGTTGTGAATTTCTTCAATTTAACCCTTAATTGACCTTAAATTTTGATTTTCTTGCAATTTTGTTCCTGATCTCAATTAATTGACCTCGTAAAATTTGAGTTTGGTCCTCTAAAATTTCAACCTTCTCGATTAAGCCTAAATTGGGCTCCCAAACTTAATTTTTCACTAATTAAGTCCCTAATAAGATTAATTTAACCCATTAAAAGTATAATTTAAGTCCTTGTACCTAATTAAATCTTTTAATTTGACCCAAATTAATTCTTAAATATAATTAAACCTTTTAATTTGGTACATGATTAAATCAAATTGACCAATTAAAAATCTAGGATATAATTTTTATGCAAATTCATCCAATAATCATTTAATTTGACATTGAATCTGTATTATTTATTTTAATCTTGGGTACAATGATATATGATAAGATTCAAAATTTCATTTAAAACTTCTGTATATTTAAAATTCTCAGTCTTCTTGTTATTATTACTTTATTTTATGATTTTTTTGTTTTTATGATTTTTTTGAAAGGAAAAAAGTAAATTTGAGAGGGAAAACCAAAAATGAGTTTTGGGAGAAAAAGCTCATGGATGCAATATTATAATCTTCAAATTGCATAAATAATTTGGTGATTCCCACTCACTT
>Ga0325410_1009598_pt1 | contig 10304 bp, 6 predicted proteins | sample PopdelMetagenome_16_FD_206182 | JGI IMG/M metagenome (GOLD analysis project Ga0325410, IMG submission 206182) | Populus deltoides microbial communities from Bellville, Georgia, United States - Xylem-PdIQD-R3 | ecosystem: Host-associated > Plants > Phyllosphere > Stem > Wood/Secondary xylem...
TCTAGAGATAATTTTAGTAGACCCACATAGGGCAAAGGACATATGCTAGTGTGGTGGTGTGTTTCAGTGTTTTGTATGGGAAGGTGACGCAGTTATATTCTCTTGATCTGCTTTCCAGCAAATATGTATGGGGCCAAGTCTAAGTCTTTCAACACACTGTGGTTCCCACTTATTAATTGGTGGGGTATTAACTGGACATGGACATGTAGGTGTGCATCATCAGTATTGGAAAAGGAGCTTTCCTTGTGACCTAGTTGCTGTGCATTTTCCTTATGCTTGACTTTTTCTTGTTAAGCTTCTCTAAATTTCCTCTTTACTTTCTCTGGTTCTCCATTACTTTTTTTTTTTAACATGCATAGGCTATCCTCTTTATGAGTTGTGTTCCTTTTCCCTTTGTTCCTGAAAAATGGAGCTGCAATTCAAACATGTCAAGAGAAGCTCTAGATTAAGCCCCACAACCCCTTAATCTCACGTGAGATTCCACTCCAGTTCTAATTTGTCTACTGCTGCTGTTGTTTTTCTAATGCCATGGGCAGTCGCTTCTGTTGTGGTTGTCCCATGTAGACCTTCCATGGCCCAAACAGTCTCCACATATACGACCGCCCCTCACCAACCCTTTTGGCCATTAAGCATTAGGGCCAACCATTTTTTTTAAACGCTTCTACTGTTAGATTCGTTAGTAAGCATCATTTTCTATTGAATCATGTCATCATTTGAGCTTCAAAATAATGTATTCTAGTTGGTTTTCAATCATTTGCACAGAGATGACAGTGGGAGCATTTCTACTCCGGGATTCAGCGGAGGCGGGACTAGCTCCACAACCAACACCGGCGTCCAGGGGTCCGGGTCCAGCGGTGGTGATGGCGATTACTTCGGAATGATATTCGGGAGCGGTGCTCCACCACCCACATCTACCAGCTTAATCTTTTTGTCCCTTCTAATTATTTTAATTCTGTGCACCATCACCAACCATGTTGCGTTGGAATCTTTCCCATTATTATCATTATAGAAGTCTAAATTGAAGGAGAGAAAAATTCATCATCAGTATTAAAGATTTAAAGGGGAAAATGTCGTCACAACTAGTTGGATTCCATTGCAAGCCCTGCTGATTGCTACAATTGTATAGATGTAACATCAAATTTTCACTAATACTAGGCTACTAGCCCCGTCATGTTGGGGCAATATGAAGAATACAAGCGATGCATGTGGATGAGTTCATTCTCGCCTAACTAAAGAAGTGACTGAAATAAATTTTTGGCAAGGGATAGATACTAGATAGGATATGGGTGGCTGAGGTGGCGTTTCGGATCTAATGTCTATTTCAGAATTTTTTTTTTTTTTTTTTCAGAGTTTGTTTAGCATGTTGTTTTTTAAATAATTTTTTATATTAAAATATATATTAATAATATTTTTTTATTTTTTAAAAATTATTTTTAATATTAGTACATCAAAACAATTTAAAAAATACAAATTAATTTTAATTAAAAAAAAATAAAATTTAATCAAACTGTAAATTATTCTTTTTATTTGCCATCGGTCTGTCATTTCAATGAGTTAATAATGGAGTTATCGGTCTGTCATTTCAATGAGTTAATAATGGAGTTAACAGGGGCTGTCTTGTCGGAGAAACTTGCCAAACCGTCCTAGTAGATTTTATATTACTTTAAGAACTCTATTGTGATAGAAATACGAAAGTTGAATTTTTAAAAAAAATCATATCATCGCCGTCTGTGGGAATCGAACCCACGACCACATGGTTAAAAGCCATGCGCTCTACCAGCTGAGCTAAGACGGCATCTTGAATTTAGGGCATTTACATATCAATATCTTTCGTTTGAAGCTTTTCTGTTCGAATCAAGCAAAGATCATTCACGAGGTCCTTTACTTCATAACATGTCTACGGACACCATGACCAGTTTTCTAGGGAAAATAACGAGATCCTCCGAGAAAGTAGGGCCCACGAATGCTTTTCGGCCCGTGAGGAAATGAAAAACACATCACACAAGGGGCCGCCCAACGTTTATCGTTTGCAGGAGAAAGCTCAAAATTGCCAAATCTCAACATCAACCCCTCGTGGGTTGTTGATAAAGCAAGCAAGCAGCGTTTATCGTTTGCAGGAGAAAGCTACCAAAGGTGATAACATAACCATGTACATACTGTCATAAACTAGAAACCGTCTCCATGATCAATGCTCCAAGAGCAGCTTCTTTTGGGGAGTACCATAATTCAAAATGCCTCAAGGAAACATACATAAATTATTGGACACTGGTGCAGAGTTTCAAGAGGAGATACTGCTGTTGGATCCTTCCTAGTAGTTGAATAACACAATAAATTACTATATACAGAACCGTTAAACTTCAAAAGATAAGTTACATTGCTAGTTTGCAAAGCAATTACCACCCTCCTTTGGAACTTCCATCATTCCCTTTGTTTCCCCAAGAACTTGCTGATGCTTTGCCCCATGGATCAGTTTGTTCCCCACTTGCATTAGCTCCTTTTGCCTCTGTTGATTGACTCCAACTAGATGATTGAACTCCAACAGAAGCACTGGATTGATTCCAGGTCTTGGCATCACCTCCAGTTGCCCCTGCACTTCCCAAACCTGCTTCTTTGTTCCCCCAGCCACTCCCTTGATTATCAGAACCTTTTATGTCTTTGCTTGATTGATTCCAAGAATTTGTCGATGCTTTACCCCATGGACCGGTTGGTTCTCCACCAGCGTTAGTTCCTTCCTTTACCTCCATTGATTGACTCCAGCCAGATGATTGGCCTCCGCTGGAAGCACTAGATTGATTCCAGGGCTTCCCATCACCTCCAGTTGTCCCTGCATCTCCTGAACCAGCTCCTTTGTTCCCCCAGCCATCACCTGGAACACAAGAACCGGATCCTTTGTTCCAGCCACTTCCTTGATCATCAGAATCTTTAATTTCTTTGTTTGAATTCCAGTCCCCACCAGAAGAATTTGATGACTTCCAGCTGTTTCCTTGACCCCAGGCAGCATCAATATTTGCACCAGTTCCCTTGTTCCAACCACCAGCAAGGTCATTACTACAACCATCTTTGGCCATTCTTGACTGGTTCCAGTCTGAATCTTGGCTGCTCCAACCACCAGCTCGATTGCTTGTTCCACCACCACCAGAATTCCAGCTATTATGTTGGCCCTTATCGTCACCTCCTTGGTTCCAACTGCTTCCACCACCATTATTTTTCCATCCTCCACTGCTATTGTTTGCCCCATTCTTCCAGCCAAAGGTTACTATCTTCATTACTTGACCCCAGGCAGCATCAATATTTGCACCAGTTCCCTTGTTCCAACCACCAGCAAGGTCATTACTACAACCATCTTTGGCCATTCTTGACTGGTTCCAGTCTGAATCTTGGCTGCTCCAACCACCAGCTCGATTGCTTGTTCCACCACCACCAGCATTTCAGCTATTATGTTGGCCCTTATCGTCACCTCCTTGGTTCCAACTGCTTCCACCACCATTATTTTTCCATCCTCCACTGCTATTGTTTGCCCCATTCTTCCAGCCAAAGGTACTATCTTCAGCAGAACCGTTGTCACTCCAACCACCATTTTGATCTCTCCTTCCTCTGCCTCCACCACCAAAGCCGCCTCTGTCCCCTCTACCTCTAGAGCCCACTCGGTCTGAACCACCTCTACCTCCAAATCCACCCGTGTCAGATTTGCCTCTACCTCCATAACCTCCTCTGTCCGAACCATTTCTACCTCCAAAGCCTCCTCTATCGCCTCTACCTCTAAAGCCCCCTCTGTCTGGATCAACCCTGCCACCAACGCCACCTCTCCAGCCCCCAACACCTGCCCTATTACCTTAAGTCTCTGTTTGGCCTTCACCATCACAGGCTACAGATGAATCCAGGTTACCATCATCATATCCAGAGCTCCAACTGCTTTTCTTGCCCCAACCAGATTCTTGGTTTGCATCACTAGATCCACAGTTCCAATTACTTTTCTTGGCCCAACTAGCACCTTGGTTTGCATCTTTCGACCCAGAGTTCCAGTTGCTTTTGGTGGCCCAACCAGAATCTTGATTTCCATCAGCATTACTGGATTCAGAGTTCCAAATGCTCTTCTTGCCCCAAGCAGAGTCGGAATTTCTTCCTGCATCACTTGATCCAGAGTTCCAACCGCTTTTATTACCCCAGCTAGATTCCTGGTTTCCATCTCTCTTGCTGTCCTTTTCAAGTTCAGGAGATTCCTGATTCCAACCAGGCTTCTCTTGAGAAGACTTTTGAGTACCCCAGCTGCTTTTATTACCCGAACCAGATGATTGGTTGGCATCTACATGACCCACTTTAGAATCCCAGCTTGATAACTGGTCTACCTGGGTAGTTTTTGGGGCACCCCAGTCAGACTGCTGGGTGCCAATCCCACTTGCTCCACTTTTCCATCTAGTTGTATTGTCACCTGATGAAGCTTTCCCTGTTTTCCAGTGGCTGCCTCCACCCAAACTTACACCAGGTCTTCATCTGCAGCAGAACCATCGTTCCATCCAGAAGATGAGTTCCTGTCAACTGACTTGGGTGCATTCCAACCAGCACCATCAATTTGTCCTCCTGAAGATAGATTAGCAGCAAGACCTTTGCTCCCGCTGTGAAATTCAGCTTGATCACTGTTGCAACTTGATTTGTCCCCAAAAGAAGGATTTCCACTGTTCCCTTTGTCCCCACTTCCACTAATCTCTTTATCTGCTCCCCAGTTCTTGTTCCAACCTGATCCACTATCACCCCCAGAAGAAATAGGCTTCCACCCATCATCTCTACTTTCCTTGAACCCCTTGGATTTACCCCAGCCACCTCCTTGATCATAGGCAGTGGAGTTGTTTTCTCCAGGTTTCCAACCTGAAGACTGACCATCACCAAAGGATCTTCCTCGGCCAAAGTGATCTCTACCACCATGACCACCTCCTCTTCCCCTCTTCCCCTCCTCCCACCTGACCCACGACCCCCATCTGATTCTTTGTTCCAACCACCAAACTCTTGATCTCTGTCTGGTATATTCCAAGAAGACCCCCCCTCTTGTTTACCCCAAGAGGATTCCCCCTGTTTGTTCCAAGATCCCCTATCAGCACCAGAAGGCTTTGGTTTGTTCCAACTATCAATTTGATTCTGGTTACCAGATCCATCTTTATTCCACCCAGAAGCATCTTCACTAAATTTTTTCCCATGACTCCAATTTGCAGTTTGAGCTGCGCTATCAACTTCAGCTTTCATCCAGCCACTTCCTTTATTAACATCTTCAGTTTCTGTTTGAGTGCTGCCCCCGCCTGCCTTACCCCAAGCCTCAGTTGGCTTTTCTGAGCTATTTTTGCTTTCCCACTTCTCCCCAGCTTCACCCCAAGAATCATTTTGAGCAGTGCCCTTCTCTTGGTTTTCCGCAGCTTCACCCCAAGAATCATTTTGAGCAGTGCCCTTCTCTTGGTTTTCCGCAGCTTCACCCCAAGTGTCTCTTCCATCTTGTGATTTCTGTTGATTCCATCCAGTACTCTTGTTACTCCAGCAGTCTTCTCCAGTTCCAGACCTTTTTTTCTTCTCCCAGGATCCTGCTCCAATTGCATCATTACATTTTCCCCAAGAATCCACTTGATTCTTCCCTGTAGCTGCATCACCCCAACTGCTGGTTTGGTTTCCAATAACAGTCTTTCCTTTGTCCCAAGCTACTGCAGAATCGATCAAAGAATTTTCAGCTCTGAGGTTTCCTCGACTCCAGTTGTCTCCAGTACCTCTTGAAGAGCCTGCCAGATCTTCATTGGGTAAAGTTGCTTTACCCCATCCGACAGATGCACCACTGGTAGAACCAATGTTAGAAGCAGCTTTGTTCCAAGAATCACCTGCAACCGCACCCCAAGATGAAGTCTGATTTTCGGTCGCTTGACTTCCCCAAGCACCATCTACACATTCCAAAACATGCAGATTAGCCACTTTGGCACTTGTGATACATTCATCACAAAATATATTGCTTAATGTATATGTTTATTGCAAAAGTAGTTGGTGCTTATGAAACACTAAAATGGCATGGCTTGACCGCCAACATGAGGAATAATTTCGTACCTTTGCTTAGTTCATTATCTGCAGAACTTGATGGATTTATAGGACTGGTTTTGGGTTGATCCTGCAGTAAACAGAAAGCTCAGGAGTTTATAACTTCATTATATAGTCACACTAGAAATTATTGGGAAATCAGTAAGCTGTTGTTTGGGGTGGAGGTAGAGAGAGAGTTCACTAACCGTGAGGCCCAAGCTAGGCCAAGAAGTCCTGCAACCAAATGCTTACAACATCAGATTATAGAAAAAAGTACAAATCAACAAGAAAAGTAACAATAGAAAAAAGAACACCACATAAATAAGTTACATGTACGGAAATGTGAAAGTCAGAGAGATATCGATTACTTTCCAAATTGAGCAGCATGTGGTCCTGAACCATTGCTTTGTTTGATAATTTAATTCAATAAATTTAGTTCAAACATGAATTCCATAAATTAACACAATTCAGATCTTCCAATCCTGTCCTCATAGTCATAGGCTTAGCTTCATATTTCCATTTTGCATAGCAATAACAAGGATATTAATCATACTCGCAAACTGACCAGCCCATAATCAAAACAGCTGGATTCACCACTGATTTTCCCATTCCCATCACCCAAGCATACAGAATCTCTTTTTCACAAATTTCAACAGAATAACAGTTTTCCATCTACATTACAGTACATGCACATTGTGAAGCGAACTTAAATCCCAGCACAATCTCAGCACATGACAGTGTTTTAATGACCCCCTTCAGCGAGCACTCCTTTATCAGGTGCTACATAGCATGGTAACCAGGGATTCTTTCGAGATGAACTCCGTTTTCTTACCAAAAACAAGTGCATCTTGGCATTACTTCACTGAACACCATGCCATGATCTATTGAATGACAATGCAGAGCAAACTTCTGCAACCAGGCATCAAGCAAGAACAAAACAAAAGCCAACTAAAGACTACAAACTACATGCAAACCTGAAATAATTAATTGCAACTATGACAATTATAAGCAGTAGCACTAAATTCAACAGTCATCCCATTTATAGATTAAGCCCACTAAGAATTATGATGGCAGAACCAATAACTACTTTAAAGTATACATCACCAGCAAGTGCAAAAACAGAACTTCAATATTAAAAAGAAAAGCAAAACCTTTCAGTGGAGAGGCCACCAGTGTTCCAGCCATCACCCCCTGTCGATGCCCCAGCACCACCTGTCCAACCTTCAAAACATACAAAGTTAAAAACGAAAGTACTCATCTCAGATATCATGTCAGAGAGAGAGAGAGAGAGAGAGAGAGAGAGAGAGAGAGAGATATGAGGATACTAAAAGAACAAACTTATTAAGATTGCGCACCACATAAATACCGTGCTACGTATAAATTGATGACACTTTAACAAAAATATCATCAGAAATTGTTTATGTTACGATAGTAATCAAATTCCCACCTCCAGAACCACCTTCAGTTCCGCTTAGATCAAATGGTTTGAAAGAACTGGATCCAGGTTCATCACTATCATAGATATAAAAGTACCACTTCAGAGCAACTTCAAAAGGCTATCCAAATCATACTTATGAAACAAGCTGAGACAAATGGGATTAGCTATAAAATATGCACCTTACAGACACGGCAGAGCTCTTTGCACGAACCTCAGAAAGATGCTCACTTTTAACTTCAGGAACATTAACCAAAAACATTAGAAAGTTGGTAAACTCAAAATCAAACAGAACCAAAAGTAGCTTTTTTGTTATGAACCTGTAAGAACTTTCTGCTGAGAACCAAGCTTCACAGTAACATCAGAATAGCGTATGGCCAAGACCTGACATAGATACCCCTTCAAAGGTCCTATTCGAATTCTCAAGGTTTGACCAATGAAGAACAATCCATCCTTGTCCCCTTGGTTGACTGCAAAGAAATAAACAAAGCCAGTAAGAGAAACTTAACAATGGTGTCAAAACTGAAAATAGAATTACAAAACTATAAATAGCACAGTTATAATACATACAGTTACAGTTATTTTCTCTCGCTTGCCATGGTCTTTTAGGCGATAAGGGGGATTTGGGAGATGAAGTCTTCAAAATCTAAAGAGCCTGATTCTCCATCCTGAAATGAAAGCAAAGAGAACATCATTCAAAGCACCAGAAACAATTCAAGGGAAGACGATGGCGTAGACAAAATGATGTGATTACTCTTTTCAAAATGTACAACCTTTCCACAGCATGCATCAAAAGAAAGCTTGATTTTCTCACACATTTGAGCTTTCGAACAGAAATAACCACCATCTTCTGTTTCTTTCTGATCATATATAAATATGATGCCTCGGTAGATTTGCTTAACAATTCCTTGCCTATCCTGCAAAGAGCAACTGCATGATAGCCTCTAGCCTAGCATGGCATACTCGCTTCAGATTAACATTTTTTTAAAAAAGAATAAAAAAACAGAAGAAAAATGTGAAATTGGTGCCAAACCTTCAATGGACCTTCCAAAACCTTGACAGTATCATTAACTGATATGGTTTTCTTGTGATGATCTAAAGCAGTAAACTTCATATCAGTGGGCCCATTCTTTAGATCACGTAATGCAATAGTCACCACATCAGGTTTTTCTAGTCCATGTTTTAGAATCTGGAGAAATGGACAAGTTATATTATAAAGAATAATAATCCTCACATAGAACATTAAAGAGAGTTAAGTGCCAACAGCAATGCCGCAAGGCAAGTAAACTAGATTCCATACCTTGTAAGAATCATCTTCTCCATACCAACAAGACCAAAATCTTTGCGGCTGCAAGCCAATAATACGAAGTCATTGTAAATAAATACATATAATCAGATCATAAAAATACACTAATTGGTGTAGAACTTACCCAAAACACACAAGATTGTACAGTTCAAATTTCTGCCCAGATGATAACGAGCTTTCTCCTTTATCACCACCTTTCTCATTTCCAATTACCTGTTTTTTCTTCTGTCCAACATAAATCCGCGCAAGCCATTCCAAATTCTCTGATTTATTATTCTCAGAAGGCTTGAACTTCAACAACTCCTCTTCTGAAGGTATAACACCCAAGCAGCTTAAAGAATCTATAGATACTCTTTTATATAAATATCCATCCTTGACATCAAGCCATCAAGAACCCCAAACATCTTGCCAATATCACGGTCACGTCTATATTGAACAAGAGGCCGGAACTCCCAATACAAGTCAAATATAATTGCATGTCAGAAGTCATGACATTAGAAGTTAAATAAACTAAGATATCTGGGACTTGGAAATTACTCAAGTTCACTTGAGCTGATCAATCTTGGAGCTGGTATGGCATCTTTCTTCTTTGCAAGTTCACCTCCCTGGGAGGCAAATCGATCAAAAAATGCTTTCCATATAAATCACAAGTAAAGCATCAAACTTGCCACCATGTGCATGTTATATTCTGCAAACAATGTCTTCAGAATAGAACACAGGTTTGAAAATATAGATATGTGTATGGGTTAACTGTCAATAGTATCCTTGCAAATTAGAAGCAAGGGAATCACTTTCAAACTACCATATAATCAATTTATGTCTATTTTACCATTGGAACATAATGCAAGAAACCACCATTAACCTTGAAGACCCGAAACAAAACAAACAAAATTCTAAACTATATTATTACAGGCAGAGGATATCAGCTCTGCTATTTAAAAGTCTCCTTACAAGTTTTTGTGCCAACGATTGAAAATCAATTCTTGGAATCAGCTTCACTGTTGCTTTTTTCCGCACATCATTTACAGCCACAATCTACAGAAACAAAATTAATTCAGAGTAAAGACAGATTTAATTTCAGAACAAAGCGAGGAATCAGCTAACAAGCTCATTGGCACTGCACCTGCGCCAGGTCACCCTTATAGTTCCCATTCTTTACACAAGCCCATGTGCCCTCGGTAACTTGATTACAACCTCTCCGGATGGAGATCAGATGAGACACTTCATTTTTAGGAACTGGTGCCACTCTGCTAGAATATATGCTGCAAAGCCCTTTATATGCCTAAGATCAGAATTATTAGAACAATATTAGTTTGCTGGCAAAAACAATCTAAAAAGGATAAATTCCTCATTGCTTATTCGATGAAAAAAAATATGCCTTGCCTCAATAATATCAATTTGCTTGTCAGCTTCAATATAAAGAAAACCCTTTACATGGTCAATGGCAAATGCAGATATTATCTGAAGTTTGGTACCCAGAGATTTCAAGTCAACAAACTTCTGCATGAGGCAAAAAGCTGA
>Ga0325410_1009599_pt1 | contig 10302 bp, 5 predicted proteins | sample PopdelMetagenome_16_FD_206182 | JGI IMG/M metagenome (GOLD analysis project Ga0325410, IMG submission 206182) | Populus deltoides microbial communities from Bellville, Georgia, United States - Xylem-PdIQD-R3 | ecosystem: Host-associated > Plants > Phyllosphere > Stem > Wood/Secondary xylem...
TTTGTTAATAACAATAATATTCCCAAATAAATAAATAAAACTAAACTATAATTCTACCTTTATTCAAATCACAGACATTGCTACGTTTCAAGTCCAACTTTTCAACATTAAACAAAGATTTCGTTTTAGGAATTATCCTCACAAAGAACCCGCGAACTTCAGCAAGCTTATCAGCTACAAAAAGAGCGATCAAAACCTTGCATAAGATATCCCATTTAGGCAATCACTATTTCACAAAAATATAAAATAAAACTATTTTAACCTTGAGGGTGGTTCAACTGGTTAGGTTTTGGGTTTGCTCTTCAATGGTCACGAGTTCGAGTCCTCTCAGAGCTACTAGAGTCTTACATGGTCGTTAAGTTCAGGACCCGTGAAATTAGTTGAGATACGCACAAACTAACTTGAATGCTATGTTCATTAAAAAAAAAATATATTTATGCTAAGCAAGAGGCACCATTCAGCCTTTTCAAATGAATGAAGAAGAAAGCTTCGGATAATTCTTAATTATGCATAAATAAACAAACCTCTTGGCATGATAGCGGTGATGCAAAGAATCCCTCTCGTGAGAACACTCCTGCCCGTAGTTACAATGGCAGCCATGATAAAAACTGAGTTTTTTGGTTTACAGAACAAGTGGGCTTTATAGATTGGGGTCCTTATTTCTTAAGATTTTAGATGGGCTTTCTTAAGGCTTTGCAATTTGTTTCATAGTTTTCTACTTGATATCCCATCAACAAACTAAATCATAATTTTAGATTTATCATATTATATTAATTAGTGTTATAAAAACATATTTAATTAAAAAAATAAAAATATAAAATATATTAGCCTTTTATGATAGTTTTAGAAAATATTTTCATACGATAAAAATCAAAGATACAGATATTTATCTTTTCACTTTCAATTTCGTAACCAAACTAAAAATAATTATATCGGTGTATGTTATATGTATATTTTTTATGGTTTTTGAATGCAAGCCGCACTTACAAAAGTTACATGTAAACATGTTAGCAACATCGGTTTGTTTTTAGATTATTTTAATGTGTTAATGTTAAAAATAATTTATTAAAAAATAAAATAATATTATTTTAATATTTTTCTAAATGAAAAGAAATAAAGATATCTAAGAAGTTCTCAGAGCACCCCCTTGAAATTCGAATAGAAATACATCCATTGAACAGTAAAGCCTAAGACTTATTACTCTCGAAAAAGGAGGAGACAAGCAGCGCAGCGGCAGGAGCAGTGGTTCATTGAGTTGGGGAATTTGAAACGGTCAACCCAATGTAGCACAAGGAGAGCCAAGACCAAAAGCTTCTCTTGAATAACTAAAGTGGGGGCTTGGGGAACACTTGCGTAAGAAAAGAACGTGCTAAGTGCACTGCTGCAAGAACACAGAGAAAAAGACTTGAGACACAGGAAGGACAGAAAAGTAAAGAAAAAGAAACCGAGGAGTCAAAGCTATCAAAACATTGATGGATCAAATGAAGCTTTTCTCTCCTTTTCTTCGTCACGAAATGAATGAAGTTGCCTTGAGAGTTTTTGAGATGTGAGTCATGGAATTTTTAAAGTACATAATCTCGGTCCACACCTACGGGCTACACCTATATGAGCCACCCAAGTACGGAAAGTGTACATCTGGGCCCACGTATATGGGCCCTACAAAAAGGCCTCTCCTACCCCAACCATGACTCCGCGCATGCCACCTCATGACTCCCCCCTTAAGCTTAATTATCTCTTCAACTTTGTAAGCATCGAGCAGAACCTATCTTCGAGCTTTACATGCTGATTACTTTGACTTTTTTTTTTTTTTCCATAACAGCTAACAAGTGGGATTGTTTATCCTCTCGTGAAAATAGTATATATAAATATTTTTGTTGAGATTTCTTGGTTTTTCATTTAGCGATCTAATCATTAAATTCCTGATTATATATATATATATATATATATATATATATATATATTATGTTAGCTTGATTAGTACTATATATATCGTTCACGAATATGACATAACCAAAAACACAGTATGGTAAATTTGAGACTGCCATAATAAAAACTTGATCAATAAAAGCCTAAAATGATATATGAGAGTTAATGGAAGTAGAAGGTGCTCGATTGATTAAATATATTGCATAGAAAATTACTTCTTCCTAATAAAATAAAGGCATATGAGCTTTTATTAATCAAGCATGAACAACCTTTAATAAGTATTGATTTTTTTTCTTAACATATCTATTTTGTTAGGACATATTGAAACAAGTAGCTAGTTTGATGAATAGTATCACATACTTTCAAATACTGCTAAAGTTTTGAACTATGATACTCTTTCCTATTATTACTGCGGAACGAGAACCTGGACTTGTTGGGATTCTATCATTTTATAAAAATTTTGAAATTAGATTTTTACCTACCTTTGGATCTCATCAAACCCACTCAGGTCATGTTGGTACAATCATCAATAAAGTTAACATACCAATATGATCCACCTAAAGTAGTGACTTTGGATGGATCCTAGACATTTGAATGTATAATCATAAATAGATATGAGCTTTTAATCAAATTTTTTGGAAATAAAGCATGATGGTTCTTTTCCACTTCACAAACATCATATCAGAAACTAGAAACACAATATTTTTTTTTTCAAATAAACTAGAATATGGTTTTTTTAGATAACCAAATAAAGCATGCCCCAAACATGAATGTCATAACTATATTTCAGTCATCTCCATTTTCCTTTAATAACAATCTACTATTAAAACTTAACATAACCTATCAGAAATTTTTAACATTAAGTCCAAGTAATATTGCTTCCCCCATTTAATACCATAACAAATTGTCTACATGTTTCAAATGTCCTTAAAAACAAAATATTCAGGCTACAAAACTATCATATAAGATAAAGCTAAGGTTATTTAGGAATTTGACATCATGTTATAATCTAATGATGTAACAATTATAACATAATTCAAATTCAAAGTATCAGTAAGGGTCAAAGAACCTTCCCCAATAATTGGGGTCGAAGTACCATTGATAGTATAAATAATTTTTTATAACAATGAATTAAGATACATACATATCTAGATCCAAATATTATATAGTTGAACTAGAATTAATTAACCATGCACTATTAGAAATAATACATAAATATTTAAAACAAACACTATTATCTCCAACTACTTTCAATGCTAAGGTTTTTTCAACAACAATATCCTTTTTCAACAATTATTGCAATAAAGATCCTCTTGAAATACTTCTCACATGAATTATAGGTATCGTTCCACTATTTTGGATATCTTACAAGCTCATAACATCAACTTCTAGTATGACCCTATTTAATTGCAATAATTATATTTATAAGTAAAATAGTTCAATTTAAAGTTGTTGTATCAATCTCATATGTTTTAAGTGATTGATTTATTATCTCTTTCTTTTAATTACTGCTCTTGAATTCTACTATATACTAATAATAATCACCTTTCATCTTATAGTAAAACGAAAAGGATTTTCTAGCTATAAATGATGGAATAAGATGCTTATCAATTATAGCTATAATATCATTACAAATATTGATTATCTCTACTTCCACCTTATTCCTGTATTATTTTGTCCTTTTAACATTGGTTTCATTCCCTTTCAACATTTTTTTTTTGCTTAGTTAATGAGAAGATTCTCATGATTCCCTCCTCGTACCAGTCATATTCTTGTAACTCATAAAGAGTAAGTGTTTATCCTGTACTATTTATTCAACATTAAAATTTGTTATTTTTTTTCATTGCATCTGACATTTCATTATATTGTTCAACTTGCTCAACGAGCTTAACAATGTAAATAAAGTTCTCGTGATCTTTTGATGAATCCATATTTATTGTTAATCTCTCTCTCTCTCTAGTTAAGATACCAAATCAATCTTAAAATAACATAAATAATTGTTTTCTCTCTTTTTGTGTGAATCACAAAGTCATTGTTATTGTTCACAGTAAATAAACACTAGTTATGTTGCTCTGGAATTAATCTTTACTATTTAGATTAGTGAATGTCATGTCTAATTATAGAACCACGAACAACTCTAATCAAATTATTTGATCAAAATTGATGGATCTCCGATCATTGTATTAGAAAAATGTGAATTTTTTAGATCTTTTTATTATATTCTCTAGAAAATCACATGCAAACACAATATATTTCTCTTAATATATAAAAAAGAGAATGACTCGATGTTTTTGTTCTAGAGGACTCAAAGACTTCAAAAAAGAAAAAAAAAGACAACAATAGAAGAAAAATTAAGGGTTCAAAGATTTTAGGAACTTAGCTTTAATACAATGTTTTAAATCACTAAGAAACTTCTTAAGCATGGTGATGTATTCTCGAGTATATCAATCATGAAAATAGATACCAATGTTATCATCCTCTAACTTGACAAATAATTATCATAATGGATGTTATTTCTTATGAAGATATTATTATGTATTTTTTCTTTAAGCCTGAACTTTGAAAGGGGTATCAAAAGGAAATTTAGACTCTAATTATGATTTTTTAGACATAATATTTCAAGAGTGGCAAACACTAGATAATTATGACTTTTATTAGACAAATGTTAGATAATTTATATTTCAAGAGTGACATAAATTTATATTAGACAAATGTTTTTAATCATTAAGAAAATACACTTGTATTTTTTTATTGGGAGAATGAGAAATGTATAATATATACAATACTAATAAAGCTAATGTAAAAAAAAAAACAATTATGTAAAAAAAAATCAAGAACTTAATGATTAGAAAATTAACTCTAAATCCCTAAATAAAAAAACAAGAAATCTCAACAAAAATTACTTCTCATGTTATGTTGTGTGTTAAACCAAATTTTTTTATTTTTAGTGAAAAAAACAAAGCTACAATCACAAGAAACTCTTTAGCATTGTCATTAAACCTGACTAAACAAACCAACCTTGAAACCTTCCGACCAACTCCGTACTTAGCTTGAGCTTCAAAGTGTTTGGGCTTCTAAAATTGATGATATGAGAGATGATAGTATTTTAAAACATATAAAGCATGAGTATGACATTATTTTTTTGAGGTACGAGCATATTTCACTCTCCTATTATGTTTGGTCAAGCTACACTTAAGAACTTTTGCGCCATTTTGTGCCTTGCTTTTCTCTCCCTCATTCGGCCTTTATTGGGCTAAGTTGGGATAAAATTAGAGATCAAACTTAATAGATATTATAGAATCATGGAAAAATTGAACCAAGAAAAAAAAAATATAAGAGTTATTTAAGAATCAGTATCAAGATTGAAGAAATATTAGAGAATCAGGATCAAGAAGGAGCAGAATCCGAACCATCCATTTGTTTCTTCTCTACATCGATGGGGCGTGGCTCCACGTGCTGGTAATGGCAATGGCGCGTGGAGCACACACACTGCCACCATTCCATCACTTCTAGAAGCTTTCTAACGTTGTTCTTGTATTTCTAGCAATTTCTCTAGATTATTTTGTGAATTTCATAAAGTTCATTTAGCAAATTTTAAATTTTTAATGTGTGCGTTTGAATTATTGTTAAAAATATAGTAAAAAAATGTGTACATGTGCTGTATTATTTTACATTACTTTCTTTTAGAATGTGTTAAATAAATGATAAAGATAAAAGATAAAAATAATTTCTATTATATACGTTTGTGTCAGTAATTTATATACGAAAGGTAATTGTACTTAAGATATAATTATTATTAATATAAATATATATTATACATATTTGAATTTTATAATAATAAAACCTTGCAAAACTTTCTATGTAAAATTATAGTTAAAATATTTTTATTTCTATAAAACTTCAAAAATAATTTGTTCATACAAAAAAATTAAAACAACCAGATTGGTTCACGGTGTAAATGAAAGTTAGATGTTTGATTTATTTTTTTTAGAATTTGTTATGGGGTTTTATTGATACAGAATTATTTTGATGGTTGTTAGATATAATATTATTTTAAAAGGGGGGTGGTTTGGTAATTATACTTTTTTTTTACTGGTAATTAACAAATTCAGATTTTACATTTTAAATAAGAAGCCGCAGAGCTAGAGAAAAATCCATGAGGAATCGATAAAGCATTTGGAGGAACTAATATTATTGTGCGGTTTGGAGAATTGTGGTAGCTTATGTGTTATAATTATATATTTTTTAATAATTTTAATGTGTTAATATATACTAAAAATAAAGAAATCTAAAAAAAAAAATATTTTAATACATATCAAATAAATTTTTTTTAAAAAAACATCTTATATCCTAATAGCAAAACATGCACTAACCTGTCGCTTATTGAAGATGATGTGTAGATCCTGCTCTGTTCATCTCTCCCAACAGAAGGTTTCAATGGCTTCTCACAAAACTTTTACAAAATAATCTCCCAACAGCTGAGCAGTCTATCTATCTTTGTTTTTATCCCTTTTTTTGTAATACGATTTCAAACATATAAGTCTTCTTGTAAGAAAAAAAAGAATATAACATGTAATTTTTCATCGCGAATTCACCTGAGTGAGCTTTTTAGGGCTCGCAGGTAGATAAAAATAGAAATAGCATTTCTCCATTAATGGTCCAGAATAGCCACTGTTCTGTATTTCATCGTTGAGTGATGAAGAAACTGTTCTCTACACAATAAAAAAGAAAAGAAAAAAGAAAAAGGTTCGGACTCCGAATCCAATAAGCTGGCAATTCTTCAAAAATCCCAGTGTGTCAAGGCATCCCAGTGACTTGGATATTTGTGGGTTTCTTAAAGAGTGATTCCTGATTCTGCATGTGTCACACTTCGAGGTACCATATCGGCAAATCCCACAGGACAAGCTGCCATGACGGGGTACGTCATTGTTAAATATTATAAAGCTTTCTGCCGCCACTCTGACTGTAGACTTTTCCTTCAAGGGAAATATATAAAGAAACATGCAGGCAGAGGGGGGAACTGGCATATGAGGGAGAGCAGATTCGCCAAGGAAATTAAAGCAATGCAAAATCTGCTGTACATCAAACAATACTTCATGATCATACGTCAGGCATCGGTCCAATCATAAATGACCGAGGAAGCCAAGTTCTTAGAAATGAGAGTGTTTATATATATATATATGCATAGTAAATTTCAAAAGACTTAATCTAAATATATAAATTCCAAAAACTCTTATTAGAGATATATATAAATTCATTTCCAAGACTTCATCTAAATTTAATCTTTTTTTAATAATGTATATATAAAGTGGTTTGATGATACTTCTGAACATTAAACTAAAAACAATAAATCGTGTAAATCACTAATGACATCAATAAATAATATACATTATCAGTAAATAAATTAAGCAATCAATCCAAAGCTTTTCCAGGTAAAGATAATTAAGATGGACTTTTATGCTTTGCTTCAGAAGAAGAAGAACAACAATAATATATACCGATAATCTTGCCCACAAATTTCAGGTTGGTTGCACTGATCTGAGAATTAAAATAATAGCCATAAAGGTAAAAAAGACCATCATTATCTTCAGGCCGGCCGGTGACATATGCCCCATCATGAAATTTAGAATTTTCTTTCGGGATTTCAGATGTAGTACTGCAAAAAAGTTAAAAAAGATTCAAAGTATAAAAGAAAAAGAAATTATGGGACTAGAAGAAAAAAAAAGAGGGGATGAATTGCGTAAAGGGTTTGTACAAGAGCAAGACTAATGATTTATTTTGGGTTTTGGTTGAATTGGTTAATTTTTTTTATTAAATTTTAAAAAATAATAATTCTTTTAAATTAACTTTTTAGTATTTTAAATTGTTTTGATGTATTAAATTAAAAATAAATTTTAAAAAATAAAAATAATATTTATTATTTTGACGTATTTCTAAACAAAAAATACTTTAAAAAATAATTTTACTCGTGCTTCTCCAATCAGATACTATGCTAGCTAGATCTGAACAAAGATACCTCCCTCAAATTTGGAGCATTCATCATGTTGTTGGTCAATAAATTCTTAACATGTTTTCTGCCTTACACAAAAATGTGTTTAGACCAGTCTTACAAGATCTCTTTTTCTTTATGTTACTAAAGAATTCTAAATATGATGCCTTTTCATGCAGAGATACTCCCGATCGGTGCTAATTAACCAATAGTGATTGATTAAGTATGCTTAATAAAAAAAAGTGATCAATTGAGTGAATTAAGAGACAAATCCGGTTCTAAAGTTGCAAAGCATGCATGTGTTTGACGTGCATGATTGCTAGGGATGGGTAAAAAAATTGAAAAACTAAGAAAACCAGAAAAAAATAACTGAACCAAACTGAGCCGAAACCGGAAAAAAATTGAGTCAAACCGAAAAAACCGAGCTAAAATGAAAAAAACCGAGCAGAATCGAAAAAATCGAGCCAAACCGGTTTGAACTGGTTTTTGTCCTAAAAAACCGAACCAAAACCGGTCGGTTTGAACTTGTTTTGGTTTTAAAAAAAATTCAATTTGATTATTTTTTTTGATAAAAATCAAACCGAACAAAAAATAATCACCAACTAATGATTACTTATTGATTCAGTTATAAAAAGAAAAAAAAATTGTATATTTGGTGGGGGATTTTGAAACGAAAATTTAAAAAACAAATTACAACAATGAAAATTAATCCGTGGGGACTGGAGAAAGAACTTGGAAGAATGTCAAAAACAATTTGTAAAATAATACAGATCATCTCCATAATTTGTTTTTACGTCCCTAAAGATAAATTAGTGAGAGTTTAGTTACAAAATTAGCGAGAGTTTTTTTTTTTTTTTGTCTCTAGATGTTACTAACAAGGATAGCTTTTCTTTCTCGAAGGGGGGAGCAATAGAGTTTTGCTTGGCCTCATTACATTGCTAGAATTTCCTTACAGTGATTATATTTGATCGATTTGATTCGAGCAAGTTTGGATTAAATTCTCTGATTTATTAAAAAAATAGGATTGAGTTCTCTCTCACATATGTGTGTGCGGTGTTAATTAGTATTGAGAAGTTATCACCTAATTATTTGATTTAAGGTCACTAGAAGATCTAGATAAATTAATTTTATCTAAAATTTTATGGTAAGGGACTATATGTTGATAGGTAAGGTATTAACACTTTTAGCGCACCTTACTTGAGATAAGCTGTTTTGTGTGGTCTGAATGTTGTTTTTGCATTTCAAAAGTGCTTTTGAAAAAAATTAAATTTTTTTTGTTTTTTTCTTTGCTTCAAATTAATATTTTTTTGGTATTTTTAGATCATTTTGATGTGCTGATATCAAAATTGATTTTTTAAAAATAAAAAAAAATTATTTTAATGCATTTCCAAGTGAAAAATACTTTGAAAAGCAACCGCAACCACACTTCCAAACACGCGTGTTAAAAAGTTCCTAACTAGTGGTTCATCTATGGCTTAAAAAACAATATTTACGCGGATGAATATGTCTGACATTTTGAATTTATTATGGGCTCGTATGCCTAGGTAAATTCTTATTGGAAGAATCCATATAGGTGTCCTGACAGGATTCACCTATACTATAAGGCGAAAGTGTTTTTTACAACTCATGTATTGTGATTAAAAAATACTCCCAATTAAAATTAATGAATATCCAAAATAATTATGATAGTTTTCTAGTCAACTCCTGGTACTTAAATATCAGCCTATTAGTAGGTCCAATATTTATACCAGAATATTGACCATTAATTTTTATGAAATAGAATTTTTAGAGTTATTGACATATTGACCATATTCTTAATGAACTTTACAAACTTATTTTAAATTCAAAAACAAATGCAAAAACATTTTTCTAAAACAATGCTAAAAACATTTCTCTCTTCTATTGATAAATAAAATACAATTTTTGTAAGGATTGAGTTGTATGTAACAAGTAAAAATTAATATTTTTTTGGTTCTTTTATTTATCATTATTTTTAGTTATTTCTATAAAGCCATGTTTAGCAAAACCATCCTTTTCTTCCTTAGAAAGCTGCCAAAATAGACTTAAGTGTGTGTTTGCAAAACACCCCCTAAAAAAAACCCTAACAAAAAATTATCAAAACAAACAAAATCTTAAGTACTTTACCCAAAAGAAAACCAAACAGGTCAATCCAAAAATACTAGTTCAACTATAAACCAAACCAAAAAACTAAATCAAAACAAAAGTTTAAACTAAAACAAAATCAAAGTTCTTTGGTTCTAATGGATAACAAGATTATGTTTGATTTTAATTAGTTTGTAAAAGTACCAACAACTATATTTATTCGGAGCACATTAGTGCTATTGCATGACATGTTCATTAATTTGCATTTGCAATAATTTAATAGA
>Ga0325410_1009600_pt1 | contig 10302 bp, 1 predicted proteins | sample PopdelMetagenome_16_FD_206182 | JGI IMG/M metagenome (GOLD analysis project Ga0325410, IMG submission 206182) | Populus deltoides microbial communities from Bellville, Georgia, United States - Xylem-PdIQD-R3 | ecosystem: Host-associated > Plants > Phyllosphere > Stem > Wood/Secondary xylem...
AAAAACATTCAAAAAATATATATTTATTAAGAAAAACTTCTCCATCGAAATCTTTTCATTGGAATGTTGAAAGATATCAGTTCTAATAATGGAAAACCTTAACCTGCCATTCCCTGTAAGCTTCAGGCACCACAGATTCTGGTAGTTCAATTGGCTTCCTGTTTTGAAGTCTGCTCCAAAGCCATCCTCCCATTCACAATTCCCTTCCAAATTAATATTTACTCCACCATTTTTAAAGAGAAAATATCATAAAAAATTAAATATTTACTCCACCATTTTAAAGTTTATCGGTTTTTTTAAATAAAAAAAAACTCATATAAAAGTTATTTTCTAATGTAAAGATAATTTTTAAGGTTATTTTTGGAAGATTATTTTAATGTTAATTTCAAGAGAAATTACTATAGAGAATTTCTTATCGATTTTTTTTTTACAATTTTGTTTCGTGAATTGAATTTTATTTAGAATTCAAATTAATATCTTATAAAATTTTTAATTGCAACAATTAATTTAAGCATATGAATTAAATTCAATGTATATTTTAGCCAGATAAAAGCTTGGAACCTCCATGGAACTGATTAAAGCAGATTATAGACTTGTTTGGTAGTAGTTATTAATATATCAAATTCCCAATTACAACATTTTTTTTTTTAATTTGCATTGAAAAGGTTAATTATTCGATAATTCAAAACCAAAAAATAATGTTCGTCTCCCTCTTCCCTTGAAATGTTTTTAAAATATAAATAAAAATATGGTTGTCTCCCTCTTTGTTAATGGAATTAAAAATATTTGAAATCCTGTGACGATTTTATAAAAAATAAAGATTTAAAAATTAAAAAAATATTTTTAGAAACATTACAATTTTTGAAAGTTTTAAGAAAAAAGTTCAAAATTTTCAACCATTAAGCTTTATTTTAAAAAATTAAAAAATGTAATTAAGGTAAATGAATCAATTTTCTCTTATATAATTGCACAAATCTCATTTATGTGTTTCTATATTTTTGATTGGGTATATTATATCATTGTATAGCTCTAGTTTTTTTTTTAAAAATAAATATAATTATATTAATTTGGATAAAAAACTTTACTGGTATATTAGAGAATAAGATATTTTATAAAGATTTCATATATTGTTGTAAAATTTATAATTATAATATTGAATGCCTGATAGAATCTTTTCTTGATAGAATCTTTTCTGGAGTTTAATCTCTTAAATTTTCATGACACTTCCTGTAATGGAAATGATTCTTAGCTACACATTTTATATCATAGTTTTAAAACTGGTCCGATTTAAGATCTGGATTTTGGGTTTTGCCTGGTCATCGGGTTAGCCGGATCAATCTCTATTTTAAAGAAATTCAAAACGGTGTCGTTTTAATAAAAAAAAAGATAACGGGTTACAATCGGGTTTTGACTGGGTTTTGCCGGGTCAACTGGATTACCGGGTCAACCAGTCAAGTCACTCTAAATTATAATCTTTTTTATTTTTTCTTTAACTCGATCAAGTTCCAGTCTCAAGTCCCGAGTCCCGAGTCCCATAACGATCCATCAAGCAGGCCAGGTTTCAAAACAATTTCGTCGACAACCAATTTTATTTTGGAGCTTGATTCCACGCACTACTAGGAAAAGGAGGTGCATGAACCACTCCACCTTGTGACCAACTCATTCCTCTTCCTTTTGAAGGTAGTGGAGGTCACCTCCACTAGAGATGGAAGATCGTTGGCTGCAAAGTTGAAGTCCATTGCTAGCAAATCTGGGCTATTGATGGTTTTGAGTTTTTCTTTTGTTGTTTTCTTGTCTTTCGTTGTTTTTTTTTTTTTTAATGTATATATCCTTAGCTAATCAATTGGTTAGATATAACTTTAATTTTATCCATGTAAATATATTTAATTTTTAATAAAAATTTATTTATTTTTAATATTCATCAAATTTTTAACCACTTATAATTTTTCTAATATTTGAGAGTCATAACATGTTGCTAGACATTAAACTTCATCTTGAAAGATAAATCAATAAATTGTTGAATTGATAATAAATTAATTTATTAATTCTATTTTATTTAAAATTATGATTTATATTGAAATTAAATTATTAGAGAATCTAATGGATACACATAAGAATCTCTGGTTAGAAATTAAACTGGAATGATTAATTAAGTGTGATTTGATTGTAAATAAATATTAAAAATTAAAGACTAGAATGTAATTAATACAAAGAATTGCAATTCTAGACCTAAAAAATCAATTAAGGACTTGATAAAATAAATTTCTAAAATTACCCTGAAATAATATATATGATATTATTCATGGGCAAATTGATATTTTATCATTTATAGAAGTTTTAGGTTTTTCTATAAATAAAATGTTATGCTCTTTTTTTTCCGCACAAAACAGTACAACAGTATAAAACACTTAAAAACACAAGAGAAAAGAGGTAAAACTTAAAGGCATAACAATTATTTTCTCCTAAAAGGATTTAAGAGATTTTTCATTAGTGGTTCGTGTGAATTACTATTAAAAATTAGACATTAGGACAACTAGTGATTTGCGACAACTCATCTTTAAAGCAATTATTCAAAGATAAAAATAACATCTGATCTTCAAGTAATTTTTATATAAACCCTAAATAACTCTAGATATATCTAATAAGAATTTTAGACCCAAAGAAATTTAAAATTTCTGTTTCTGCTAAGTATATATGTTTCGGAAGCCTAACAATTTTCTTATGTTTTTTATTTGCAAGGGTCTCTCATCTCAATCTCTATTTATGTCCTTTTTTTTCTTTTTCTTTTTTGTCTATATGACACCTATTTATAGTCTCGGATCCCTTGCAAAATAATGTTAAATTATTAAATTATTATTTTTCTTGACCATGAATTTCTAATTAATTAGATTTTATTTTTTTAATTTGTAGAGTTTCTTTCAATAAGTTTTCAATTTTGCTTGATCCTCTTATACATTTTTATTTTTCTCTTTTGCATATTTCTCCCCTATTATTTTAGTCCATACTCTTGTTAGTCTCTTGTTTTTTTTTTTCCACTCTCTACATTCATTTTCTCTTTTCTTTTATTTTTTAAATTAAAATACTATAAGATTGAATTGTACTGAAAATATAATTTTTTAAAATACATAGAAACTTTAGGGCTAAAAAACGAGTTATAACATTGTGCATCATTACTAAATATATTTATATTTTTATCTTTTATTTTATTTTATTTTTTTCTATTTTTATTGTCTATTTTTTTTTGTACATGGACAGTAATAAAGCGTTGACTTAAGAAAAACAGTTTATATTCTTGAGTAAAATATATATGTCTCAGTTTATTTTTTTTCATTAATGTATTTTGTTTTAATGAAAACAATTTAAGTTTTTTAAATAAAAACATATCATAGTTTAAAAAATAAAAAAGCATGCTACATAATTTTTTGTATGATTGTAAAAAAAATAAAAAAATGATTAATTCAAGAAAATTATGTAAAAAATATACAATAAAAAATAATAGAATAAATATTTATTCTCACTAAATATTTATAAGCAATTTGTTTTCTAAATTATACATATGAAATTCATATATAATTATTCATAAGCAAATTGATAATATTGTTAATAGTATCATAAAGCTATAATCTTATTTAAAAGTGATTACATAACTGAATAATTCTGTAAATACAATTAATTAAAAAGAGAAAGCAAAAGGTGATGGGCCAAAAAAAGAAGAAGTTAGGCCGTTAAAATAAATCAATATTGTTTTGTCCGCGTGATTTCAGGAGCATTTCCAAAACCTATTTTTATATAGTTTTACGGCAATTCAAATAAATATATATATATAACAATTCTATGGTTTACATTCTCGGGTAAAAGATATATTTTTCAGTTTAAATTTATTTTTCATTAATTTATTTCGCTTTAATGAAAACCATGTAAGTTTTTAAAATAAAAAAGTTATCATAGTTCAAAAAAAAATCATGCTCCATTATTTATTTTCATGATTACATAAAAATATATAAAAGAATGATTAATTCATGAAAATTATATAATAAAAAATAACAAAATAAATATTTTATTATCACTTAATATTGATAGGCATTGGGTTTTGAAAAAAAATATGCATATTAGATTCATATATAGCCTTTATTTGTTTTTGCATTTCAAAAATGTTTTTTTTTAAATTAAATTTATTTTATTTTTTTCTTTACTTCAAATTAATAAATTTTGGTGTTTTAAAATTATTTGGATGCGCTGATATCAAAAATAATTTTTAAAAAATAAAAAAAATATTATTTTGATACATTTCTAAAAAAAAACATTTTGAAAAGCAATCACAATCCCAATTATTTATAAATAAATTGCTAATAATATCATACAGCTATAGTCTTATTTAAACGTGATATACACTTGCCTCTTTATCTGTACTCTCTAATTTCATGGGGTAAAATAAAAATAAAAATTATTGGCCTTTCCATTCCGATTTCTCGATAAATTGGAGTTCAACTGTTTTACAATTAGCAATAAAAAATTGTTAGATTTTTTTTTTAATATGTAATTTCAATGTTCTTGGACTTATTCATGAGTTCATGACCAATGTTTATTTGGCTCTTGGATTCTCTCATGGGATTGGACAACATCTGCTTCTGCATGCGCTTCCTGTCTTCATATATTATCTTGAGCTCTTACGCGTATCAGTAGCAGAGCATTAATCAGAAACTATGACAACCTAATATGACAAACTCAATCATGGCTCAGTATGACAATCTAAGCTAGCTAGCTGTTTGTGGTTCGGTTTTTTTTTTTAATCTCACAGATTCCCTTTCTATGCAGAAATGGCCAAATTGGCAGAGTAACAAGTTTGTAGGCTGAATTTGAGAATGGACCGACTAAAGAAAGAATGGTGTGTAATACTAATTCTACCTGTACATAGTTTTGATGAAAGCGCACCGTCAATGCACTTAAAATTTGCAGGGGTTGGCATTTATTACGTGGAGTAGGAGAATAATGGGAGCAAGAGAAGGGGAGTGGCTCTGTGGCCTAGTTTGCTCTGTTTTGTGCGTGGAAGTACTGTTGTAATGACTTGTTTTTGTGTTCTATGTTTCTTTGACTTAATGATTCAAGATATTTAAAAATCTTAATTATATTAATTTATATCCTGAAAAATAAAGTAATTACAAAGACCAATCTTGTTGTGAGTAGAGAAAAATAAATATTATTTGTGGAGAGATCGGTGTTTTATTTTGACATAAAGAATTTTTATATTATAAATATAAATGAATGATACGAAAGTGTGCATGTATGCATCAATTATTGGTATAAGCAATGTTGTTTAGGCCTAGCACAAACCTAGGAAGCACACCTATATGGCTAAAATATTTTTTAAAACTTTATGCACCACCCCCACCAAGTCTTTTAAACAATCATATTTGAAAAACTTAACCAACAAAAGTATAAGAGAAAGAAAACACTATTTATGCATGTTATATTACCTTATTGTGTTTTTTTTGTTAACATGTTTGCAGGAAAAATAAGAGTTTGATCAATTCTCTTATTACACTTAAGTTGTAGACCTTACTGATCAGGAATTAAGTGGTAATGAGTTTTAGTAGAATCTTCACATTGAACATTTTCTTGTTAAAGCTTTAAAGATATGTTGTGGTGCTTTTTCTTCTTGTTATATCATGACGAAGAGCTTAATTTTTTTTTTAAGTTGGTATGCTAGTTATGAAATAGGAGATAACTTAATATGAAGCAGGTTCAAGGTTGTAATATTACACTCGAGCATATCTATATAATGTTGTTAGAAGGATTTTGCACATAACATTAAGTTGGTCTTTTTAGAAATGCAATATTTGAAAAGACGAGAGTGTAAAATTCAATGACAAATTGAAGAGTTTTTCACTTTGTGAGGTGACAATATTTATTTTCAAGAGTTTGTGATTACATCTATGTCTTTTTTTGATGAGGAGTATATGAGCGAGATACAAAAGAAAATTGATGGTGGTAGTCATTCATGTTTCATGAGCTTCTTTGCAAAACAAGTTCCCTAACAAAATAGGGGACCTTTTGTTGCTCAAGTCCATAAAATATAGAAGGAGATAAGTATGTGAAGCGAAGAATAATGTGAGGAGCAATAGAAGAATGGAGTGGAGAGAGGAGCAGGAGCAAGAATAGGGAAGTGGCTATGTGACCTGGTTTGTTCTGGTTTGTGATTGAAGTCTTATTGTAAGGACTTGTACTTGTGTTGTGTTGTTTTTCTTTTATGAAATTACCCATCGACCTATAATATTTATAGATCTTAGTCACATTAACTTATCTTATAAAGAATAAAGTAATGATGAAGACCATCCTCATGGTGAGTGGAGAAAAATAATTATCATTATTGGAGAGGTTGATGTTTTTCTTTGCATATAGAATTTTTATTTGCCATTAACACTAGTGGATGATTTAAAGGTATGCATGTATGCACTAATCGGTGGTGATAAATGTCCACTCTGACTTCTCAAAATTAAAAATAAATAAATTGAGATAGATATATGTCTGGGTAAGATATTAGACAATCCATGGTGGCGAGTTGATATAGATGAGGTTGTTTGGGCCTAGCATAACCTAAATAACTAGGGTTTCTTTTGTCAAATTTTATGCACCATTAACTCCCAAATTTGCTACTATGTAAAGGAGCTTTTCTATCATAAATATATCTACACATACATATTTCTAGGGAGCCATTTCTCCCTCTCTTCCTCTCTCTCATTCCCGACGTAATATGTACATATACTTTACTCACATGACTTTCAGAATGCTAACCTAGTGGGAAGAAACTATCATTATTTTCCCAACCCTCCGAGACTAAATCTCAAGTACAATAAATCTAGATACTCAATAATTTGAGCATCATCGGATGCCTTCTAATTTGATAGTAATTTTTAGAAAACACCAAGTAATTTTGGTCATTTTACAGTAAATGCATATATTGTCGAAAAAAGTTATAACTATGTTTTGTGAGAAGTTACCTAAGCAACTTAAATGACATAAAACATTTCATTTATTAACTAATCACATTATGCCAATTGTGAAGATTATAAATGATGGGTTCCTTTTGTCATATATTCATTAAAAAAAATATATTCAATATACAGAAAACTACACTCTTTTTTCTCTTAATGTGTTTGAAAGTGTGGTTGTAATTGTTTTTTAAAGTGCTTTTCGTATCAAAATAATATTTTTTATTTAAAAAAATTATTTTTAACATCAGTGCATCAAAATAATCTAAAAATACTAAAAAATATTAATTTAAAATAAAAAAAATAAAAAAATTTCAATTTTTTTCAAAAACGTTTTTGAAATCTAGTATCTCTTTTAAAAACATGGGACCCATGAATTATTTTTATAGTGGATCCCATATTCTTATAAGAAAGTCGAGTACAACTCCAGCAATACCTTATTATTTATTATATTCATAAAAACAAACATTAATGAATATTTGAGGAGAGAGAAAATAAGAGAATTATTTTAAACTAAAAAATTTAGATCAAAATTCTTATAATGTATTTGTTTAAACAAATTAAAAACTTGTATTATAAGCTTTATTTTAGGAGTTAAATTGAATATTTATTTTTCAACAAATAAGACTATATATAAAAAAGACAAGGAATTTTCTTTCATGCCAGATAATCCTTATTAAAGTTACAGAAATTATTTAAAAATTTATGATAGTATAATAGTTGAATTATGTATTTTTTACACCCTTATTGTTTTTTAATTAAACCTTTTATTGAGAAAATTATAAATTCATGGAATATATCTTTGTAATATTTCTTTAAATTAAATATGGATTGAAATGGTAGAATATATTACATGCATATATCCTAGAACGATGGTTTTTTATTTATCATAATATTTTTTTTTGTAATTCATTTCAACCAATATCAATTGATGAATAAACATGTGTGTTTTGAGCTAATTAATGAGAAATAATTTATATTATTAATACTTTTGTATACAAACTATAGAATTTGGGTCAATAAGCATATTTCATGGGGATGCGATTTCTTACTGGTTTTGTTTAAATAAAACAAGAATAATATGAATAAAACCAATTATATCAATTGGCATAATGTTTTGGTAAGAGCATTGTACAAAAAATAATATCAATTCACAAAAAAAATTTAAGAAGAAACAAAACTAAAACAATAAATGAAGTTTCGAAAATTTATATGTTACTTTTAATGTTTAGGGGAAAAATATGAGACTTTGAGAAAAATAAATAAAAGTTACAAATATTTATGAAGATTTGTTATCTCAAAATCAAACTTAATAATAGAGAAATATGAGGGAGGGAATAGTAAAATTATAACTAGATATAAGAATAAAAAAAAAAAGGATATAAAATAATATATATTTTCCATGTCAATAATAAATGAAACCTTTTTGATATCATAAAACAAGTTAATAGTCAAACAAAAAATAAAGGTACAAAGTAGTGGTTATTGTAAAAGAAAAAAAATTCAATCAATCAAAATTTACTATGTGTTATTTTTATATAATAAAATAAAATAAAATAAAAATAAATAACATAAAAAATAAATGAATCTTTATATATTTTTTGATCACTAAAAGGTTTATATATGAGATGAGATATTGAAGATATTTTATAATAAGTACAAGATCCTATAAATAAAGATTAACCAATAAAATAATAATATATGACATTAATAAAAGATCTAAGTGCCCTTACAAATCTCTATAAATAAAAGGTCTTATTTTAGACAAAAAAAAATTTTTGGAGATACAAATTTTTTTTTCAAGACAAGCTCTTTATGCAAGAAAACTCTTTAAAAAACTCTCAAGTCTCCTTCATCTATGTTTGAGTTTATAAAAAATAAAATTTTATTAGATCAAGCCTAAACATTACATAAAAATTCTTCAACAACACTTTAAAAACCAATCAAATGTGCTTTTCAAAGTATTATAAATCAAATTCAAGAGAAGTATCAGATGGTTGTTTTATTTTGTAAAAATATTTTAAATAAAAATTATATCCAATCATATATTTTAATAAAATTAAATATTTATATACTTGCTTAATATTCAATTGCTCAAATTTGTATTCACATTTAACAACAAATATGTATCAATACATACAAACTCTTACACATTAATTTCAACTAATCCCTTTTAAACCAATAAAAAAAAGATAATATAGTAAATTAAGGATAATATAGTAAATTAAGTATCATCGACATCAAACACTACAAACCTATTTGATGCAATATAATAAGGTTGTCAACAACTAGTCAACAACAACTATATATAAAAAATAAAATAAACTAACATAATTATTTACTTTAAATTTGAAAATTTTTCATAAAAATAAAAATTATAACAAAAACTAAAATATGGGACCATCGATCTGCATAAACGTGAAGCTTCTTATGGTGCCAGTTTTTATTTTGGCATAAGAACAAGCTACATGTGCAAGGACATTAATGAAGCTTTGAGGAGAGAGAAAATTAAAAAAAAAAAAAACTAGTTGATATATAAAAGTTAGAAAGTGAGTTGAGTCCTTTATAACATAATGTGAGAAAATAAAAATAAATAAAACATTAATGAAGCTTCGAGGAGAAAAAAAAAGATTTTTATAGAAAACTTTAGATTAAGATTCCTTAGAAGATATTTTTTATTGCTTTTATTTAAATTAATTAAACGTTTGTATTATAAGCTTGAATAAAGAGTTAATATGAGGTATAATTTGTTGAGAAGTAAAACTAGAAAAATAAGACAAGAAAATTGTATCCATGCTAGATCAATCCTCGAAAGCCTTAAATTATTTAAAATTTTATGATAATATAATAGTTAAATTATGTCTCATTTACTCTCTTATTATTTTGTAATTCAGCCCTTTACTAACAAATGGATGAAATTATATAATACAACTCTGTAATATTTTTTTTTTAAAAATGATTTTTCTATCATAATAGGTTGTATTTTTTTCCTTAATTCATTTTAACTAGTACCAATAAATAAATAAGCATGTTTTAATAGAATAAGTATAATATAAAAGTTTTTTTTTGAGCTAATAAGAAAATAATTTAGATTATTAATAATATTTTAGAATACAGTTTTTAAAATTTGGGTCAATAAACCTCATTCATGGATGTTACATTTGTTTTTTTTCTGCTTAAATACAATAAGAATAATATAAATAAAATTGAATATATGAACTTTATTTATATTATTAAATAAGATCATAGTATAAAATATTAATATGGTAAAAGATTTGTTTATTTACAAATAAATGAACTATCAAAATTAGTA
>Ga0325410_1009602_pt1 | contig 10301 bp, 9 predicted proteins | sample PopdelMetagenome_16_FD_206182 | JGI IMG/M metagenome (GOLD analysis project Ga0325410, IMG submission 206182) | Populus deltoides microbial communities from Bellville, Georgia, United States - Xylem-PdIQD-R3 | ecosystem: Host-associated > Plants > Phyllosphere > Stem > Wood/Secondary xylem...
CATCACATACTTTGATTATTGAGAGCACACACAAACTTTAAGTTAAGTGGGGGACTAGCAGCTTACCTTACGACTGTTAGTCAAGGTTTAAGTTTGTGTAAACCCCAACTCTTCGCTGAGTGCTTAAACTGGCAATAGTTGGTACATGTGCCATCTCATTGCCTACAAGCCCCCATATTGCCTCCACGAGGGCAATCACTGGGACAACAAGAGACCCTTTTTAGAGACTGAATAGCCAACCTACCCTTGTCAAGCATAAAAGATTTAGAACCGGCTATAGGGTGTATGCTCCACAGAGTACATTTTGCATAAAACAACATAAACCATAAAGCATTTGGTTTTCAGGTCTTTTGAAACGATAAGATGGCCATCATTACCAAATTTACTACTGTGGAATATGGGCAGAATTCTGAATTGTCACAACTATCAGAGGGAGATTGCTCTAGATATGATGCAAGGAAGCTTCCAGTAGTCAAAGACCTGAATTGCGTAGTATATGAGATGAAGAGAATATTGGGCCATAGTTAGAACATTGATGAGGCGGCATTTTTCGGGAAGTATGGGCGATTGTTGGAAATTGCAAAGATAGAAGTATTGAACCTAGCAATCAAAGCCTTGATTAACTTTTGGGATCCTGATTACAGATGCTTTTCCTTTGGAAATGTGGATTTGTGTCCCACTATAGAGGAGTATGGAATGTTGACGGAGTTTCCCAAACACATACACCGGGTTTATTTTCCTTTGAGAAATGACAAGGTGATTCCTGAGTTGTCAAAATTATTGAAGATTCCACATCTGAGCAGATTTTTAGAGAAGAATGGCAGCGGTTTAAAGTGGAAATTTCTGGAAGTTGAATTAGAAAGGAAAAAAGAGCAATACATCTCAATGCTAGAAAGAGACAGGTTAATCGCTCTGGGGATCTATGGTCTCGTGTTATTTCCAAGCTTAAAAGGGGTTATAAGTCTAGAAGTTGTTGCTGCATTCGTGGAATATGAAAATACTCATGTCAACCCTACAACTGCCATATTAGCTGAGACCTTGCTGACCCTCAACCATTTTAGAAAGACGGGGAAAAGCGCAGTAAGATGTTGTACTCAGTTATTATACATCTGGATGGTAAGCCATGTTGAAACCAAGAAGCTGATCTTTAATAATTTTTGGTGGTTTAACCAAAAACCCTTGAAGATAGTGGAGGAAGAAGAATGGGGAATCCTGGGTGATCAGGGTTGGATGAAAAAACTGCAAGAGTTACCTAGTAGCAGCTTTAGGTGGAAGGCCCCTTGGGTTAAATCAGTTGATGTCATAGTAAGTTGTGGACAAAAATGTTGGGTGCCTTTAATTGGGATCACAGGTTATGTCAGCTATGCTCCGGCTCTGGTGATAAGACAATTAGGTGGCATACAACACATCCCAAGAACCGTGGGACTTGCTGAATTTTTCAAGTTTTTCAAGGATCAATCCGCGAGAGAAGTTCTTGAAACCATCAAACAAGATTGGTGCCATTTGACTGTAATTCAAAAGGAGTCAGAAAGTTTGAGAGACCCTAGCTCAAGTGAAGGATATGAAAAGTGGAGGAATTTGACCCCGATTGCCGCTCTGAAAAAGCCATGTCCTGAAGATGGGCCTTCATGAATTGAAGAAGGGTCATTGAAAAGAAAAAAGGTCAGTAATGAGGAAGACCTTATGGAGCAATTAGAAAGGCTCCAAATAGAATTGGGAAAGAGTAAGGGAGATAAAGCAGCATTAGAAAGGATGATGATGGAAGGAAATAAAAGCAGAGTGTTTCTAAAAGAACAGCTCGAATCCAGAGATGCGAAAATAGGGATGTTAGAGCTGCAATTGAGCAAAGGAAAGGCCGTAATAGAAGAATCCAAGAAAGAAAGAGGAAGACTGATTTTTGATTGGATGCAAAGCAGCTCTGAATTGGAAGCATTGAAAGCCGACTTTAACGGCTATCAAGAGAATGTCGAGTACAATCAGGACAAATTCTTGCATATTCAAGCAGAGTTGTTGGACCGAATTGAGAAGTATGATGAGTTAAACAAGAAATATATGATGAGAGAAAGTCGCCTAGCTGAATTGCAAGAGTTCAAAAGAAAGGGGAATGAAGAGGAGGTTTTGAAGGCAGATTTGGCAGCTAAGAAAATTGAAATTAGAACGCTGAAGGTGAAGTTTGACAAAGAACGAGAAAAGGTGAAACAGTTGACCAAAAAGTTGGAAATTTCAGAAAAACATAAAGAACAGATCGACACCAACAACAATACCTTGAATCGGAACAAATGGATGAAGCTGCCATTCATGCACGGATTATTAGAGCCAATGCTTGAAGGGTGGGAAGGGACATCTTTCGTTATCGACAAAGCTTGGCTGAGACAGATGCCTTCTTAGAGAAAATTGAGAATCGAGGCCTCGCTTTCCTACCAGTGGCTAGAGATATGGATGAAGAGGAAGATTGATGTATTTCTCTTTTTATTATTTTGTACCCTCTTTTCAAGAGATGTATTAGCCAATATTAATGAAAAGGGGCTTTGACTCATCTTTTATAAAAAAATGTAAGCCTACCAAAGCAGCAGCTTGAGCAGAACTACTCCTGATAAGGAACGTGACAAAGAGTCCATGCCCATTACACAAGAGGAATGTTGGCCATCGATCGTTTTTTTAAAAACAAGCTTCTAAGAGCATTCATGCATTGTTTCTTTATCATACATTCATTTACATTTTTCCATGCATCCCAGACCGTGAAACATAGGTCCCACATCCAAAGTCCACAACACTCGGTCTCGAGCGAGAATGGAGAACGAAGAAAGAGCTCACTTAGAGTCACATTATCAGACCGAGTTGGAGTCCGTAAAGAATGAAGTTTCTCGGCTAACCGATTTACTTGAGCAGCTTCTAAGAGCTAAGAATGGGGAGGGAACATCAGCACAACAGCCTGAAGGAGCGCCAGCAGCTCACATCCCTCAAGCATCTCAAAACCAGGGGGCAAACTCGGCCAATGAACAACATTTTATGCCTATCACCCCTATCCAGCCAACTCACGCTCCAATCACTGTGGACTTAACAACGGAAGGAGTCCCGGATAATAGTTCTCCCAATTTGATAGACCAAGACAAGCTATTTGCTCTGGAAGAAAGATTAAGGGCAGTTGAGGGTAATGACTGGTTTGACCCTATGCGAGCAGCCGAAGTATGTTTGGTACCAAACATCGTGGTACCAAAAGATTTTCGGATACCAGAATTCATTAAGTATACCGGTTTGGAATGCCCAAACACTCACCTTCGATCCTACTGCAACAAAATGGCGGAAGTAATCCGTGATGATAAATTGTTAATCTATTTCTTTCAAGATAGCCTAGCAGGATCCGCTTTAAGCTAGTACATGAGGTTAGACAGCATCAGGATCAGGAGCTGGAGGGACTTGGTGGAGGCTTTCCTTAAGCAGTACAAGTTTAACATGGAGATCGCTCCTGATCGAACAAGTTTAATGTCAATGGAGAAAAGGAGCCAAGAGTCAGTAAGGGCTTATGCACAAAGGTGGAGGGATGAGGCAATACATCTCCAACCCCCTTTGATAGAAACAAAGATGGTGAGCTTGTTTGCTAATACCTTCAAGGCACCTTATTATGAGCACCTAATGGGTAGTTCCTCTCAACATTTCTATGATGCGGTACGCATAGCTGAAAGGATAGAGCAAGGGATTAAAGCTCGGCGTATAGCGGTGCCGGTGGAAAAGAAGGGCTTTATTGGAAGAAAGAGAGAAGGCGATATTAACAACTTGGAAGGCGGGTATAAGGGCAAGAAAGTAGAATCCCACAATCCACAAGTACCTACCTCTCAATTCTCACACATGAACTTTAACCAACCTTTTTCCCCTAATCGAACAAATAACCAGTCAAACAACCAAAATCACTACCAAAGACCCCATACAAGATACACTTCAGAACAACTGCCGCCGTTACCCATGCCTTTGAAGGACATGTACGCCAAACTATTGAGCATTGGGCACATAGCTCCTATCCCTACACTACCATTACAACCACCATTCCCAATTTGGTACAAGCCCGAGTTAACTTGTGAGTACCATGCGGGTAATCCCGGGCATGGGATTGAAACCTGTTACGCTTTCAAGAAAAGATTGCTGGAGCTTATTAAGATAGGATGGGTATCCTTTGAGGACAAGCCCAATATTAATTCAAACCCGTTGCCTAAACATGCCTCAAGTAGTAGTGGAATAGGCATGATAGAAGTTGGAAATCAATGCAAGGTGCTGAAGGTGTCTATGGAAAAGATGTACTACATGTTAGTACGATCAGGATTTCTAGAGGCAAATATGGAAGGCCATTCGGAGGGAGGTAGTTATTGTGAGTTCCATGGAAGAGATGGACATTATATTGAGGATTGCATCGAGTTTTGCGAAAAGATTGCAAAAATGTTAAAAATGGGGCAATTGAGAATTGAACCCATGGAGAACAGAGGTGAGGTGAGTATGATGGAAGATCAGATGGAGATGACAGGAGTATGCAGGGTCCAACAAACAGCTAATGGTCCCCCAAGGCTAATCTTGGTTAAACCGTCCTACACAAAAGGGAATCACAATGCCATGCCTTATAATTATGGTTATGCCTCCAACGTTCAAGCTCCTCTTCCTTTGTTCCAGACTGAGATAAGTGGGTTGACCAGGAGTGGTCGTTGCTTTACTTCCGAGGAGGTGAGGAAGGCAAAGGGCAAAGAAGTGGTAGATCTGGACCAAGCACTAGAAGTTAATAAGCCCGTAACGGAAGAGGAGTCGAATGAATTCCTGAAGTTGATCAAGCATAGTGAATATTGCATAGTAGATCAACTAAAGAAGACTCCAGCTAGGATCTCCCTTATGTCCTTGATACTCAGCTCTGAGCCGCATCGAAACGCCTTGCAAAAGGTATTGAATGAGGCATATGTACCCCAAGACATTGAACATAAAACCATGGAGCATCTAGTGGGGAGGATCCATGCAACTAATTACCTGTACTTCACGACTGATGAGCTTGATGCTGAAGGTACCGGACATAACAAGCCTTTATACATTACGGTTAGGTGCAAGGACTGCCTCATAGGAAAAGTACTCATTGATAATGGCTCGGCCCTTAACGTGTTGCCAAAGCACATTCTGGAAGAAATGCTGATCGATGAATCCCATATAAAGCCAAGTACTATGATGGCCAGAGCGTATGATGGCTCACCTAGGCCAATAATTGGGACTTTAGAAGTGGAGCTATATGTGGGACCACAAATGTTCCTAGTAACACTTCAAGTTATGGATATCCATCCTTCCTATAGTATGTTGTTAGGAAGACCTTGGATTCATGCAGCGGGGGTCGTAGCTTCATCATTGCACCAATGCCTGAAGTATGTCATGAATGGGATGTTGGTAACTGTCAAAGCTGAAGAGACAATATCCATGATAAAGAATGTGGCGATACCTTTTATAGAGGCAGATGATTGCAAAGATAACAATATCCATGCTTTTGAGATTGTGAACACTGACTGGGTGCCGGAGAACACAGTATTAAGAAGGCCAAGGATCTCAGAAGCAGCAAGGATGGCAACTCAATGCTTCTTAGAACGCGGGATCCCATTTCAGTATAACCCTATCACCAGGATACTAGAAGGTGTTAATTCGGCAAAGATAACATGCGTTGATCAAAGATTTGGGCTAGGATATAAACCTAACAAGGAGGATCATCGGTGGGCTGCTGGTCGGAGAAGGGAAAGAAGAATAGCTAGAATTGAAGGAAGGGAGCCTGAAGAAGAAAAGCTAGAAATCCCTCCCCTTAGCGTGTCATTTCCAAAAGCCACATACATAATGCAACATGATAAAGGAGGCGAAAGCCTTGGTTAAGAACTATCAAACGTGGGCATAAATACCTTGGGGGAAAACAAGGTGGAAGGAGATGACATGAAGACAGTAGCAAGAAAGGGAGATGAAGCACTCCCAGAACTGACGGTCTACACCATAGAAGAAGTCTCTGCCAAGACCTTTGTGCGCAAGTTGGCTCAAGACGAGAAGTTTCAGAACTGGGTGACCCAAGAAGCTCCAGTGGTTTTCAAAATGTAAACCAACTTTGTTTGCCTTAACATGCTTTTGTCATTGCTTATGTTTGCTTTTATTTCCTCTAGTGGACAATCAAGGCTCATGATGTCAGCTAGATTTTATGTTTGTTATGGAGCCCACCTTTTCTTTAAATAAATTGTGAGATCATGCACTTTTCACAAATTGCCTTCTTTTTTATGCATTTACACCAAACACTTCCCGCTTTCAGCAACATCACATACATGGCCAAACTTGAACGAACATGTGATAACTATGGAAGAAGAAGAGTGGGATGAAAGCAATATCAGTGAATTCACCAGGCTAGTAGAACAACAGGAACAGACTTGGAAACCTGCCGCAGAGGAACTCGAAACCATCAATGTAGGCAGTGATCAGTTCAAGAAGGAGTTGAAAATAGGTACCCTAATTACTTCGGAACTAAGGACAAAAATGATCGCCCTGTTACAAGAATATGCAGATGTCTTTGCTTGGTCTTATGAAGATATGCCCGGTTTGGACACAAATATCGTAGTACACAAGATACCGTTGGAAGAAGGCTGTAAGCCAGTCAAGCAGAAGCTGAGGAGGGCCCACCCGGATGTCTGGATCAAGGTCAAGGCAGAACTCGAGAAGCAATGGGATGCTGGTTTTCTAGAAGTAGTTAGATATCCACAATGGGTATCTAACATTGTTGTGGTGCCTAAGAAGGAGGGGAAGATTAGAGTATGCGTGGATTTTCGGAATTTGAATAAGGCTAGTCCCAAGGATGATTTTCCGCTACCACACATAGATGTTTTGGTGGACAACGCGGCCCGGAGTTCCACATATTCCTTTATGGATGGTTTTTCAGGATACAACCAGATAAAAATGGCTCCGGAGGATAAGACGAAAACAACTTTTGTCACACCTTGGGGGACATTCTGCTATAAGGTCATGCCATTTGGATTGAAGAATGCAGGAGCAACCTATCAAAGAGCAATGGTGACTTTGTTCCACGACATGATGCACAAGGAAATTGAGGTGTATGTAGACGACATGATTGCCAAGTCTAAAAGGGGAGAGGATCATGTTGAAGTTTTGAGGAAGTTGTTTGAGAGGTTGAGGAAGTATGAATTAAGGCTCAATCCTGCAAAATGTTCATTCGGAGTTAAATCGGGTAAGCTGTTAGGATTTGTGGTAAGTGATAGAGGTATAGAGGTGGATCCGGATAAAATAAGGGTCATCCAAGCTATGTCATCCCCTAAGACGGAGAAAGAAGTAAGAGGATTCTTGGGAAGGTTAAACTACATTGCTCGGTTTATAGCTCAGCTAACAACGACGTGTGAACCTATATTCCGACTACTAAGGAAAAAGAATCCTGGAACCTGGAATGAGGAGTGTGAGGAGGCATTCAATAAAATCAAGCATTATTTGCAAAATCCACCTTTACTGATTCCACCGGTATCAGGAAAACCTCTAGTATTATATCTAATAGGAAGCATCATGGGCAAGTTACACAGGCATCAACCCATCTTCCCTAGGTGTCCAATTCATCTACTATTCTTCCAGAACCTGAGGCTATCTTAGATTGATGTATAATTTACAAGGGACAGTATTGGCCTAAATCTGAAATTCTGGTTAAGTGGAAGGGAGCTCCTGTCGAGGATGCAACGTGGGAGAATGAATGGCGTTTCACTAAGACTTATCCTTCTTCCATCCTTGTGGACAAGGATTCTTACGTGGGCGGGAATGATACATCCACTACACATTGTGGACATGGGATCATGCTACAGACGATCATGCTTCATGCTGCATGAACGTGAAGATCAGGTTGCATGAATGAATGTGGGACGTGGAAGTGGGTAGTTGGTCATGTTGGAAGAACGTGGGTCATTAGTTAACTGTTAAGTAGTGGGCAATGCTTTAATTCTTTCTTATTGCTTTAATTAATTCTGTTGTTAATTCAGTTATGCAATGTAAGGCTATAAATGCCAACGTTAATTTTAATAGATGACATGAATTATATCCTAATCCCCTGATTCTTCTCTGTTATTCTTCCTCCACAAATTCTTTGTATCAAACCTCTCTGGATAAAATCTCTCAGGTTCATTCCAATAAGTTGGGTCCCTTCCGATCGCACTTACGTTCACAATGACTTTGGATTTGATAGGTATGTCATAACCATTTATCTTGCAATCCTCTCTACTTTCTCTTGGAAGTAGCAGAGGAACTGGAGGGTGTAATCTGAAAGTTTCTTTGATGGCCAACTTTAAGTAGTTTAATTCATGAAGGCCTGCTTCATCAACACACCCTCTTGAACTTCAAGAGCAGCTTTTGGTAAGATATGGAAGGGAGAGGGTGTGTTCATACCAGCTGTCAAGGAAGTTAATAAGGCAGCAGGAGGTTATAGCCTTGCTGATGTATATCCTTCAATTAAGTTGCTCTCTGTGATCAGTGGGATGAGACTAATATAATGTGTAATAAGGATGCCAATAGCTTGAACCCTTAGTGTTTCAACAATATTGCTCTTAAGCCAATAGTGAACAACGTCTTGAACTAATGCTTTAACGTGGGAGACAAATATTGTATCACACACATTACATCCAGGTACTCTGCCACGATCTTCACAGCCAGCACATTACAGCCGTTTGCTTGATCTCATTCATGAGTTTTTTAGAAAATTAGCCTGATTGTAAAATAAAGCGGCCCCATTTTCAAGCGCATGCAGGAGGGTCTCTCAAGGATGCTCTCATGACTATAATATCCCATTCAACAAGAACTAAAGACCACTTTAAAAATTTTAAGAGAAAAACTTAACCTTTATTCTGTCACAGGATACATGTACATGCACCATGCATAGGGATGGAAAATTTTAATTTAGTACATGGGAATCAACTACTCTTTATGATTCGTTCTTTCATTTGAACCTGGATCTCCAATCATCTAAATAGAGCATCTTGATAGACAGTTTATATTTCTTTGGGCTTTAAGCCCATCCCCCTTGATGTTACCCAAATCTTTTCTTTAGCCAATGCTTTTGCAAAAAAATTAGCTATATTATCTTTTGCTCTGACATAATCAACATTTATGGTACCATTACTTATGTGAGATCTTACAATACTATGTTTTCTTCTAATAGATTGGATTTTCTATTATAATATTTGTTGCGCACATATCCAATAACAGCATTGCTATCACAGTGTATTAAAACGTGTAGTAATAGCTTTTTCCACATGGAAATTTCATATAAAAGTTCACATAGCCAACCCGCTTAATCACTGGCTGAGGCTAAAGCTATTAGCTCTGCCTCTATGGTGGATTTAGCAATGATTGATTTCTTTTTCAATTTCTAATAGATAGCAACACCACTTAGAGTGAACACATAGTTAGTGGTAGACAAAGAATCACTTGATAAGGTGTTCCAATCAATATCATTGTGCCCTTCAAGTACAGTGAGATACTTTTGATATAACAAACCATAGTGCACAGTTCCTTTAAAAAATCTCATCAAACAAGACATAGCATCCCAACGCTGAGCAATAGGCCTGTTAGCAAATCTTGCTAGCACTCCCACAATGTAGGCATTATCAAGCCTTGTACAATCAGTAGCATATCTAAGGCTACCAATAATGCTAGCATACTCCTTTTGATAACAAACACCATTGTTATTTTTTGTAGGAAATAGATGTATATTAGGATCAAAAGGAGTTGTAACATGTTTCCAATAAAAAATTGATAATTTTTTAGAATTTTTTCAATGTACATTTATAGCTTAATGAGATTGATCATTAAAATGCTTTTCAAAGTTCTAGTAACTCTCATGCCAAGTATTATATTTGATTCACTCAAATCTTTCATGTCAAAAATATTTTTAAGCAATAATTTTATAGATTTCATAATATTCATGTTGAAAGCAAAAATTAAAACATCATCAACATACAAGCATATAATCACATGAGCATGGTCAATTGATTTATAATATATAAATTTCTCATTTTCATTTGCCTTATAACCATTAACAAGCAAACAAACATTAAGATAAACACAATATTAGAGGGCTCAATAGCCCTCTGAAGCAGCATGAGGTTGTTAGCCTCATGAAAAGAAAGAAGATTGATGTTTGTTGCCTTTTAGAGACCAAGCTATCCTCTTCCAGAGTTGGTCTCATGCATAGATTTAGACTGAAATCCTGGAAGTGTATCAGTAACAGTGAGGTGGCCTCCACTGCCCGAATTGTTCTTTTTTGGAACCCC
>Ga0325410_1009603_pt1 | contig 10300 bp, 4 predicted proteins | sample PopdelMetagenome_16_FD_206182 | JGI IMG/M metagenome (GOLD analysis project Ga0325410, IMG submission 206182) | Populus deltoides microbial communities from Bellville, Georgia, United States - Xylem-PdIQD-R3 | ecosystem: Host-associated > Plants > Phyllosphere > Stem > Wood/Secondary xylem...
GAGAGGAAAAAAAAGAAAGAAGTTCTTCAGTCTAAGATGGTAATCTGAGAGAACCATGACCATCAACAGCACACCTAAAATCCTACAAATTTTGAAGAAACTTGCATGCTAAATAGCCTACAAGTGCCAGCATGAGAAAAAAACCCCTAAAAGCCTTGAAAATTTACAGATTGTTCTCATCTACCCTAGCATTTACCCATCAAAGAAAGAAAACACTGTATCATCCCCCACAGACCAAATCATGTTATAAAGCCTCCTTCTTGTCAAAATTCATCACTTCAATCATCTGAAAACCCCACAAAATATAAATAAAAAAAATGAATTGGACAAAAGAAAAATCTACCTTTCTTAAGACCAGGACAATTTTCTTCTCCTTTGAAAACAACAGGCACGTCAACTTTCAGTTCCGTTCCCTCATCAGCCCAAACAAACACCAAATTCAATATCTTCCCTGTCTTTTCAGACCTATGTATCTATAATACAATCCAAAAAAAAAAAAAACATAAAACCAAACACACTATTAATAAAAAACACAAACCTCAAATTCTCAAGATTGAAAATGAAGTAAGAAAAAAAGGAATGTGACTTGCCTTAATGGGCAATACAGTTCCGGATTCAAGCAACACCGAGGACCCAGACCCAGCTCGGACCTGAAGAGGGAAAGTAGTGGAGCAAAAGAAAGGGAGTTGTACGGACTTAAGAATGGCTTGAATCTGTTTTTTCTCAGTAGTCAGTAGTCTCTTTCTTGAGGTCAATCCGTTCGATGGGTTTTTATCAAGAAGACTTTGAGGAAAAACAACAGCAGGGATTCTGCCTTGCTCTCTTTCTCTAGCTGACACTCTTCTGCCTGCAACCTCTCGAGGTATTGCTTGGATTGTGTGGTAACGTGAAGATTGGGAGTGAAATGGTTGCAGTGGTGATAGAGGCGGTGGTGGGTATTGAATTGCCGTCCTTAGGCTGCGCCACCACTTGGCCATTTATTTTCTTTTATCAAAAGGGTATGCTTAAGGGGTTTTGCCTTTTGCGTGGCAGATTTTGGGGCTTGAGGTGTGGGTTTTTGGAGCTTGATTTGAGGGTATTTTTATTTTTATTTTTATTTATTATTATTATTATTGAACTTGGGCCTTTTCAAGCACATTTTTTAATTCTTAACGAGTTAACGGTAACCTCAGATGTATTCATTTTTGGTTAAAACTACATTGCTCAAAATTTATGTATGGCCCGAATCACTTTTCTAAATACTTCTTATTTTAGCGGAATGTCACGATTATCCATGTACATTTTATTTTTTTTGAATTTAACCCCTGTTAATTTTATTTTTTTTATGAATTTTATCCTTTTGCTATTGTTCAATTAAGGTTTTTCCCATTATTTCAACTAGTTAGACAACACATTAAAACATGTTTCATTATAACAATTCATAATGAAAACCCTACTTTGATCTTATTTATAGAATTGCTTGGTTATATTTTTTCTTCTTTGATTTTTTTCAATCAATATTTTTTTAATTTTATCATTTAATATTAAAATAATTTTTATTAAATTATTTCATTATCATGATACGGATCATGGATTTGACAGGTTAACCGGTTGGCTTGAGTTTTATTTTAATTAACTTTTTTTTTCAATTTCATCATTTAATATTGAATTAACTGGAATTAGACTTCATGATTTATTTTATTTGCTTTTATTAGGTTATTGTGGCCTTATGACCCAGAATTAGTGCTTAACATGTTAACCTTAATTGACTTATATTGTTTTTTGTGTTTTTTTAATTGAGATTTTTTTTTAATTTTATCATTCAATATTTGGTTGGTTAGAAATTGAATTTTATAATATATTTTGATTTATTTTCTATGGGAATATTTTGGTGTCATGATATTAGATTTGTTTTTTTATTAAATTATCTCACTCTCATGACATGTATTGCATGTTTGGCGGGTTAACGTGGTTAGCTCGAGTTTTTTTTAATTAACTTTTTTTTTCAATTTCATCCTTTAATATTGGGTTAATTGGATATTAGGCTTTGTAATTTGATTTGTTTGCTTTCTATTAAGTTATTCCGACCTTATGACCTAAAAATAATGCTTAACAGGTTAACCTTAGTTAACATGGGTTATTATTATTATTTTTTAATTGAAATTTATTTTTAATTTTTATCATTCAATATTAGGTCGATTAAAAATTGAGCTTCATAATCTATTTTGATTTGCTTTTATAGTGATATTTTGGTCTCATGATTAGAGGCACGAGTTTTGATATTTTAACCCTAGTTAAATTAGGTTGTTTTTTCAAAAAAAAATTATAAGAGGTTATCTCGGTCTCATGACCCGGGTCATAGGTTCTTCAACATTGGATTTGCTTTTTATTGGGTTGTCCCCATCTTAGGACTTAGGTCTCGGGTTTAGCGAGTTAACCCAGTTGACTCGGTTTTTTTAATTGACTTTTTTCTCCCAGTTGCATCATTTAATATTGTGTTTCATTGAGAATTAAGCTTCATAATTTATTTTGGTTTACTTTTTATTAGGTTATCCCAGTCTTGTGACCTAGACATAGTTTTTAACGGGTTAACCCGGGTTGACTTGACTCATTTTTTCTGTTAATTTTTTAATTAAAGTTTTTACAAATTTCATTGTTCAACATTGGATTCGACAAGATCGATTGAGAATTAAACTTCATAATTTATTTTGATTTGCTTTCTATGAGTTTATCTTAATCTCATAACTAGAGTTGTGGATTTGGTGATTAAATTAGGTCATTTGTTTTTAATTTTTCCAATCTTTCTATGAGGCTATCTCTGTCTAATGACCTAAATCATGAGTTTGACATATTGAATTAGGTTATTTTTATGTTCTTTTTTTAATTGATTTATTTTTTTAATTCATCCTTCAATATTGAGTTAATTAGGAATTGAAATTCATAATTTTTTTTGATTTGTTTTCTATGGGGTTATATCGATCTTATAACTCGAATCATGAGTTTGAAAGGTTAACTTGATTTGCTTTTTTAGATCCTTTTTTAAATTTATTTATTTTCAATTTTATCTTTTAACATTTGATTAATTGATAATTAAATTTTATAATTTGTTTTTTATGAGGTTATTATAGTCTCATAACCCGGGTCACAAACTTGATATTTTAACTCGGGTTGATCTAAGTCAATCCAATATGTTGTTATCTTAATAAAAAAAATATATATCATCTTGATTCAAACTATATTTTTATGGGTTGTCCAAGTTTCTTTTGAACCTGCAAAGTCAAATGAATCACATCGAATCAATCCCTATATGATTTTTTTTTTGCCACTAGAAAAAAATTAAAAAAAGTAGCAACATTTGAATTTTTATTTTTTACATTCAAGAAAGTTTTGACCCAGCCCGCAACATAGTTAATAATCTAGTCATATACTATGCAGCGTGATGATGATAAAATTTTAGTTATAAGATTATTTATATATAATCAATTACTTAATATTTTGTATATATTATCACAATCTTATTTGTATGTTATTGTAGTCATTATAATTATGTGTATTTGAATAGAAATATTTACAAATTTTATACCTATAAAAACATTAACATAAATTAACGTTAACATAAATTCTTTTATAATTTTTGTAGTGTTTTTTTCTTCAATAAATTTTAAAATTTCTTTTTTATTGATAGGAATTGAATTTAGAAAATTGCTATCCTAATACTAAAATCTAAGGGTGATAATTGTTTTTTTTTAAAAAAATTATATGATATATTTTATTTTCTCAATGCATATTGGATTTAAAATTTTAATTATTCTTGATTTATTAAAGAAATATTATTGTATCATTTTTTTTTATTAAAAAATAGATTAGTTGAGAAATAATAAGAAATCAAATAATACTATCATAAACATTTAAACAACTTGAAAGACTCAGAGGCTTTTTTTTAATCATTTCATCATGGGTTTTTATGATTATTAGCAAGTAGACTCGGAGGCAATTTAGTGTTTAAAAAATGTTAAATATTATTTTTTAAAAAATTATTGGTGTGTGCGTGACAAACATCAACATATGAGAAGGACTCGCTTTATTTGAGCGGCGCGTGTGATACCTCTTGATGACCAAAAAAGCCAAAAATCATGTCATCCAACATGTTGAGTGGTGACGGATTCGACGGGAAGACATGTGTGAGGTGTTTCGCAGTGGCTTGATTTTTTTCCTCCCTTTTTACTATTGCCTCTCCTCGATAATCGTGTAGGCGTGGAAAACATTAAAAGTTGTCCTCCTATTTTGTCTTTATTTCAATTGTAGTCCTCATTCTTTTGATTGCTCTTTATTTTTTTTGAATTTGCTTTATTGTTTTTTAATTTCATCCCTTACCATTTCGTTCTATTTAATTTTTATATCAAATTTGATTCTCATTTTTTTTATTGCTCTTTATTTATTTTGAATTTTTTTTATTTTTTTAATTTCATCCCTTAAAATTTGGTTCTATTTAATTTTATATCAATTTTGATTCTCATTCTTTTAATTGCTATTTTTTAATATTATTTTCTTGATTAAATTTGTTTTTCAATTTCATTTCTCATCATTTTATTTCATTTTATTTATATGTTAGATTAGTCCTTATTCTTTTAATTCATTTTTTTTTTGCTTTGGTTTCTTTTTTAAAATTAATTTTCTTTTTTTAATTTCATTATTCAAAACTGGATTGATTAAGGATTGAACTTCATGATTTTTTTATTATTTTTTGATGTGGTGATCTCGATGTCATGGCCTAAGTTATGTGTATGAAATGTTAACCCAGATTGACAATGATTTTTTTTTTTTTTTTACACCGATTTTCTTTTTCAATTTTATCATTTAACATTGTGTTTATTGAAAATTATTTTTTTTCATTTTGCTTTGTATAAGGATAATTTAGCCTCACGATTTGTGTCATGAATTTTTCATGCTTACTCGGATTGGCTCGGAGCTTTTACATCATTTTATTTCATTTTTTTTATATCAAATTTATTCTTTATTATTTTAACTATTTTTTTCTTCATTTAGATCCTTTTTAAATTGATTTTCTGTTTTTAATTTCATCTTTCAATATTAGATTGGTTGAAAATTAAACTTTATAAGTTTTTCGATGAGGTAATCCTGGTCTTATGACTTGGGTCACGATTATAAAATGTTAACCCAGATTGTCATTGGTCTTTTTTTTTTAAATATTTTCATACAATAATTCTTTTTCGATTTCATCCTTCAACACTAGGTTTATTGAAGATAAAGCTTTTTTTTTTTTACTTTCTATGAGGATGGCCTGGCCTCACGACCCGGGTCGTGGATTTACCAAAATAACTTGGATTGGCTCGGGGCTTTTACATTATTTTATTTTTATTTTAAATTTCATCAACATTCTTTTAATTGCTTTGTTATCCTTTTATTTTTATTTTTATTTTCTTTTTTGAATTTCATCCTTCAAGATTGTTAAGAATTGGGTTTGTAAATCTTTTCAATGTGATGATCCCGATTTCATGACTTGTGCCACGAATATGAAATGCTAATTCAGGTTGACATCAATCTTATTTTTATTATCTTTTTTTACACTGACTTTATTGTTCGATTTTAGTCATCAACATTGGGGTTATTAAATATTGAGTTTCTTTATTTTTCTCGATTTGATTTCTTTGAGGAAGACCTGGTCTCACGACCCGGGTCACGAGTCTGCCATGCTAGTGAGGATTGGCTTGCGTTTTTTTTCATTTTTTTTTAATTTCATCCTTTAACATTAGATTATCTTGGAATTCAGCTTCATTATTTTTTTCTCTTTTGGCAATTTGTTTTTCTATAGGTCCTTGTTATTACCTTTTCCTTTTAGATTCAATACATTTATTGTTGTTGCTTTTTTTTAATCATATAATTAAATTAAACCATCATATTAGAAATGGAAAAGTCTATAACTCAAGTCGCAAAAATTGTTTTGCTTTAAAACTTGCTAACAACACTTATACATTTTTTTAAAAAAAAGTTAAAAAGAATCAATAAGACTTGTATCAAAGTATGGGCCACCTATCTAACACAAGCTAATTTGAGTGCAACCCCACTACTACATGAGACACCTAAAGAGTTGAGTAGCAGCTAATGCATTCAATACAACCGTGATGAAAGTAAAAAAAATAAGAAAGAAATAGGTCAACATCACATTTAAGAAGGGAGGATGGCATAAAATAATGAAACACATAAGATTGAAGAATTAATGCACATATAGCGCACTCAGTTTGTCAACAGTTGAGTCCACAATGTATTTGTGAGTCAATCAATAATATTCTAAACAGTGAATGGTTCGGTTGTTCTAGTAAAAGCTATTTTAAGACAATGGGTGCATATGAATGAAAGTATTGAATCAAATTTGAATATAATATATGATAAAGCTTAGTAACATAAGTTGGCTTGATTGCTAATTAAGCACTAACAACTAATATATGTATTAAAGAAAACTCTAGCCTTTTCTCTCTCTTTCTTATCTTAAACAAAATCCTTTTAACTAAAAATAAAATTTCCTCATGGCAACCACTTCTTTTATTTTATTTTTCTTCTCTCTCACTTCTTCTTCTTCTTTTGTTTGTTTTGATTTGTTTTAATAAATATTAAATGAGTAATATCTTTTCTCATTTGATCTTAAAGACTTTAAAGCTCTAACATTATTTTTAGTTAGTAGTTCACAAGTTATAAGTTCTTTATAGATGAATTATGCTACATCCACATCCATATCCAATGTTTCCTGATAATAGGTTCCATAATTAGTACTTTTCCTTCTATTTTTTCTTTCAATAAATTATCTTGAGGCTCTTATTCCTTATCCATATATATCATTAAATTTTGTTCCCTCAAATTTCTTTCTTAGTTCCAACTCTAAGCATTGTTGAGCAATCATGATAAATTCCTTTTCTGGAATCTTAACCAACATTTTCCTTTTGCTTTCATAAATCTATCTAAATACTATTTTACAGATTCTATAGGGTACTGTTTTAATTTAACTAAATTAGTCAACACAAACTCTGGTTCTGTCTTAAAGAAATGAACTTGGAATACAATATGTATGTCATTTCAATTCTAAACTAAATTTGGTGGTAGATTTATATATTAGGTAAAGACATTCCCAGTTAATAAGTTTGGGCATAATCTTGATTTTAAGAAGTTAGAATTGGATGCTTCTTTACATTAGTAGATAAATCTTGCTATATGTTCTATGACAAATATAGTTTCTTTTCCATTAAACAAGATGAAGTCTAAGAATTTGAAATTGTTAGGGTATGGATATATTCTATCTATATAATCTTGATATGATCTTTTATATGTTGGCCTATGAATTTGTTGAACTCTTAGTTTGTAGGCTTGTTCTACTATCTCTAGAATGCATTTCTAAGCTATTTGGGGTTATTCTTTCATCCAAATTCCTTGGTAATGAACTCTCATAATTAGCAAATTTGATATTTGAACTACTTCTAATTTTCTCTATCAATAAAGGCTTTTATTGGATCTTTCTAGGTTTAAACAAATGGTTGTTCTTTATGTTGTATTGTTTTTGCTAACATCATTCATTCTTATTTTGTTTAGAATTAGGTTTCCTAAAGTTTGGTACACTTCCCTCTCTTTTTTTTTTGTTTATCTAAGTGATTCTTGACTGCATTGACCACTTATTTGGAATTTTTATTCATTGTTTCTATTATAGTAGGACTAAAATAAGAAATTACTTCATCATTTTCTTTTCTTATTTTGGCATCCAGTTTTGAATTGACATTTTCATACTATGATCATTCCTTTATAAGATTCTTTATTTAAGTTTTGCAATTTCCCTACTTTGTGTTCTAGAGTTTTCTTACCATTCCATCCCTCTCTAATGTTTAACTCTAGAATGACATGAGTAGATCTCTCATTCATTGCCACAATCCTATTATAATGATCTTCAATCATTTTCATCTTTAGTTTATGTTTTTCCTTATTTTTTTTTAGAAAGAAGTCAATATTTTTCTTCAAGTATTTTATTAGCTTCTTCCACCCTTTATATAAATAGTATATATCTCTCTTCTACACTCATGAACATACATTATCCCTCTTTATTTTTTATTATTGCCTTTTTAAGGTTTGATTTTCTGTCTCTTTCTTCAACAAGGACATCTATCAATTCTTTTCTTTTCTCTATGTTTTCTGGTAGTTTTGATTTTATAGGTGGTTTCAAGAAGAAAAAATGACACTCTCATTGTGGCTGCCGATTGTTTTATATATATTTTTTATGATTGTCTCAATCAAGAAGACTTTAAATTTCAAAGTTAGATGTTAAATTTGATGTTAATAATCTGAACTCTATACACTATTCATATAATTCTAGACTTGTAGTTCTAGAATTGTAACGATGTCTCTCAAATATAAATTTAAAAATTTATGATTATTTTATATGCAGGAAGCAAATTAAAACTTCTAGAGTAATCAAATAACCTGAATATTTTGAATGCAAAAGATAACTTAACAACTTAGGATCAAATAACTTATATTTATGGGATAATTCTTCAATTGATTACAAGTATACACATGAATTCCTTGATAAGATAACATGATTTGATATATTTTTTGGTAATAAAAACTGTAAGCCTATTGGATTACAATGGAAACTGCAAGCATACATATTATTGCCTAAAAATCATTAGCCTATGAACTATTTATCTACAAGTTATATGCCTACTGATTATCATTTATTAGGTTATAAGTTTACTAATAAACAAGTTTGAAGATCCTGAAGACTTGGTTTAATTGCAAAGTAATTGTTTTTTTTATTTGTTCCCTTCTTCCAACCTCAATTTATTTAGGAAATGTTATGGATAAACGTATGTTAATTACCCGCTCTCTCCATTACTTTTTATTTCAAGGATAGACCGAAACTGCCTAACTTCACTTGTTTTAGTCAATTTCTTTTACAAGATTGGATTGTGCCTTTTCTATATTCTGCTTTTCTTAATCCAAACTTCAAAATCCACCCGGTTTAGTCCATAACCAAGTTTGTCCTCGTTTCCATATGGCCTAGACTTTGTTTTAATATGGAAACACTTATTAAGTCCAAGTAATTATTTCATCTTTCTTATTTTTTGACCTAAATTACCACTATGATTGATTTATTGTATAACATATGTAATGTGTTTTTTTTAATAACAAGGGTATTTTCTAGCAAAACTTTGAACATGGAGACTAGGTGTGTATTTGACATTGTAATAATTTTTGCGGTTGCGATTTGAAAAAGTAAGTTTAATAAAAGTTATAAATGGTAGTTTTTTCTTAACTAATATTTCAAGAGAGTTTTTAGTAAATTTCATGTAAAATTATAGTATGTGATAATTAACTTTATATTTTTAAAATTATGATTAAGATAAAATATAGTTTCAACCATGTCCTTACAATACATTCAAAAATAAAAAAAAAACCCATGTAAACAATGCATTCATAAGAAATTGTTTGATGCCGATTTATCCATATCAATATTATATTTGTTAATGCAATGAAATCATTTGGATTATTGGAGACTTTGAGGTGGTTTTTTTTTTTTGGTTTATAAAGCCCATTGATTTTTGTGGGATGTGGTGTAGAATGATATGTGTATCAATGTGTTTGGTTTAGCTTTTATGGTTGAGGTTGTGGTTGGGTACAATCTAATTATGCACAAAACTCAACCATAAAAACTAATATTTCTTGTTTTTTATAATTTTTTAATGGATTCCACACCCAAACCTCAACCTCAATCTCTAAAATAAATACCGTATACCTTTATGACGCAGTGGTGTTCTTTTCAAGGGAGAAAAGCCCACCAAAAATAATAATAAAAAAAACCCATGTAAACAGTGCATTCATAAGAAATTGTTTGATGCTGATTTATCCATATCAATATTATATTTGTTAATGCAATGAAAGCATTTGGATTATTGGAGACTTCCAGGTGCTTTTGTTTTTGGATTTATAAAGCTCATTGATTTTTATAGAATGTGGTGCAGAATGATATATACACAGCGTGTTTGAATTAGCTTTTATGATATAATTGAATACAATCCAAATTATACACAAAACCCTATCATAAAAATTAATATTTTTTATTTTTTATAGCTTTTCACGAGGTTTCACACCAAAACCTCAACCACTACATTTAAAACAAATACCCTCGTAAACCTTTATGACTCAGTGGTGTTGTTTTCAAGGGAGAAAAGCCCCCTTTATGCATACAGGAAATCTCAACCATTAATTGATTTTTGTACCAGGATAAAAACTGGGTTTTCGGTGTTACTGTAGAATCACAAAG
>Ga0325410_1009605_pt1 | contig 10298 bp, 7 predicted proteins | sample PopdelMetagenome_16_FD_206182 | JGI IMG/M metagenome (GOLD analysis project Ga0325410, IMG submission 206182) | Populus deltoides microbial communities from Bellville, Georgia, United States - Xylem-PdIQD-R3 | ecosystem: Host-associated > Plants > Phyllosphere > Stem > Wood/Secondary xylem...
GTCACTGCCTTGACTAGGTTTAACAACCTTCCTTCTTGGAATTTTTTTTTTATTTAATTAAATGATTATAGAAATAGGCTATTTTTGGAAAAGAAAATGAATAAAATCATTAAGGATATATATATATTTTTTAATTTCAACTTTATTTTCTTATTAATTTATCTCTTTATTATTTTAATAAAAACATGTTTTATTCTAAAAAAAAATAGATAAGGTGTTGTCTGCTGTGGCAGAAGACACATAATTTGTTTACACAAATTATAGCCACTAGAGAGATGGCTGAAACAACAGGCCATGATTTTTTGGATCTAAAACTATTTTTTTTAGCTTATCCTCACCTAAAAAAAACTAATACACACGCTTGGAATTTCAAGAAACTAATTATTCAGCTTAAAACACCTCTAAATTAATTTAAAAACACAAAATAAAATTACAAAAACCTTTCTCAACCCCAATCTATTTTTTCCAGTGTCATTAATGCTCTAAAACACTTCAATGACTCTTATTTTATTAAGAGAAACACATTACACCAAATTTGGCTGTTTTTTTAACAAAATCTTGGCAACTATAATAACCCAAATTTGATCCCTTTTTCAAAATATTTTCCAAAAATCCAAAAAAAATAAATTAAAAAAGATGTTTCAATGCGTTTCATTTATTCATATGTCCATTTTCTAATTGTCAACTATTTTTTCCTTTTTGAGAAATTTAATTCAAAGAAATATGTTTTTGATGCATATGCGTGAATTTTATAATTCTTGATTTCTTATCGAATTGACGTCAATATTGTTTTATGAAAAAACAAAAAATATATAAAAAATAAAATATCAAAATAGAGAGCAAAAAAAAAAAAAACAAGAGGTTAACGTGCAAAACAAGAAAAAGTTGGGCCAAAGGGAGATTAAGTTACTTGGAGGCTTACTAAAAAGAAGATGACAAGATGTATGGGTTATAAATAGATAGGTGAAAGAGATAATAAAATGGAGTTGAAATCTAGAAGGCTACCAAAAATAAAATTACATTATTCATCATCTCTTCCACCAAAACACTAACCAAAAACCTTAACCATTATAGGACAGAGCCACCATGAATTGTTTTGAGAGAATATAAATTGAAATGTGAAGAAATAAACCTTAAAAGAACATTATTCATCTTCTCATATATTTGTCCTATAAAAAAACCCTAGCCTTCTTTCTGTCTCTAAAACCAAAACTCCCCCCACTTGATTTCTCTCACCTACAACCTCTATTTCCAACAAGACCATTATCATTATCTAAAACCCTATACAAAATCTCTAAATTAATTAAACCCAACAACCTCTGCATCATAATCAATAGAGAGAGAAAGAGAAAATCGCCTCCAAACTTCTCTTTTTGATTTCTCTCTTCTCTGACGTGTAACAAGGAAAGACCATAATCATTATTATGTCCTTGATGAGAACTACACAAATATATAAACCTTATCACCCAATAAACTCTATGTGAGTAGAAGAGAGAGAAAACCAAAACAGTAATAAGAGAACTCTAACCACCGAACCTTCAAGGTGTCAGATCTCTTTCATCGTTGAGAGGTGATTAACTGAACCACCATAAATAAAAATTGTAAGGGGTGGCATAACCTGTATTTTATTCCACCCACTTCCCCTCACTTCCTGTAAGTTCAAAGACTCTTTGAAAGTAAGGTTGTCTAAAAAACAACAATATTAGAGGCAAAATAAGTGAAATTTGAACAAATAGATTTTCCACCCTGTATAAAGGTGAATTACACCTCTACCACCATCAAAAAAAGAGGAAATGGTGGTTTCTGTAGACTAGGCCACTCGACCCCTCTCCCATACAATTTACTTGAATGATGTGACATAATCTGAGTCGCCCTTGCTGATTTTCCAACTCTATTTCACCACTTCCACCTACTATTTCATCATTTTTAGTCCATCTCATCCACTTTTAAAGGTTCATTCAAACGCTAAACATATTATAAATGATATTTTTATTTTTGGTTGGATTAGATGTGTATTGTGAGGAAATTTATGAGATTGAACAAACTTTGAGATTGATTGCATATATATGTGAACATTTGAATTTGTTTGTGTATTTTTTACAAGATGTGTTTTGTGGATTAATGTGCATTGTAAATGTATTCACTGTGTTTTCAAGTTCTATTGGTTTTTATGCATCTAGGTTGAATCCTTCAAAGTTTACTTCTTGCTCATATTTAATATTTTTTATCATTCCTCTATTTTTTTTTATACATGAGTTTGCTTCATTAGACTTTATAATTTTTTTTATAAAACTCATTAAGGGCTCAACCCATATTAAAAGGGTAATTGGGCTAACATTCCAAACCTTAAAAAAACTCATCCTTGTTTTCTTACAAATGATGTAAAAAATATCTTGTTATCCACTCTTAGTGTTTTGGGTAAATGGACTCAACATGGGTTGTTATCTTGGATATTAAGAGAAATAACCCATTCTTTTGATTTTAAATGGAAAATAAGTCTTAGAAATGTCAAAGTCCAATATTCACCAAACAATTAAGAGTATTGACCCTTTTAATAAGTTCTCACATATGCATGTTGGTAATCAGTTATTCACTTGCTATAAATATACATACACGAGTCATAGTTCGATATGTACAAGCACTAATGAAAGGCAACACCTAAAAAGATGAATCATAAGAAAATGATTGTTAAATAACATACTTTAAAGACAAGTGAACCTTAAGATCATTTATCAAAAACTTATTTTTTGGGGACCTTTACGTCACCAGATCCTATTCCAAGTAGATGAACCTATAATGGTCACTATTTAGGTAGGACTGGAGCATACAATTTTCATTCATTTTCAACAAATATTATGAAATAATCTTAAGTACTATGATAGATGCACCTTAATAAGGCATTATTCATGGACCCTTCCTAAGATTTAGGTTGGGTTCAAAGAGCCCAACATAAGCTCATTGGTTATTTATTTACATGGCTTAATAGGCTATTAGTCATGTTATGATAAAGAGTAACCAGTTATACACATATCAATTAATAAAGTATTATAAAAAGATAATAATTGGATGTGATAAAGATAAACCAGATCATATAATGATTAGGCTTAGACCAATTGTTTAGGTTTAAGTCATTGCATTAGACTTATTATCACCCATAAATAGATTATTGATAAATTAGACATAATTGACTGTTAGGTTAGAAGAAAAGAGTAGCAATGCAACTTACCTCATGTGAGATGTTTTAAGGTGATAATATATTCTCTTTAGTGTAATTAGTCTATTACCTTAATAAATATATAGACCAGTTATGGTTTTTAAATGATCATAATACTAAATGACAACTTTCTTTTAACATAAGACTTTCCCCCTAACACAAAAAAAGCTTAGGAAAGATGGCATGGTTAATGTGATTTTGGGAGCGATAACAACCATTTCTTTTACTCTTCTTCACTACGTTTTGATTACTTTCTCTCTCCTCTCTCAAATTCATGGACTAAGATGTGAAAAATGAAGTCTTTGACCAAAACACAAAAGTTTCAAACTATAAGGACCGAAAATGAAATTTGCAAAACGCTAGAGGAAAAAACTGTTTAAAAGATGCCATATAAAAAGTTTTTGAAAAGAAAATCTTTATTTTTGCCTTATTTTTAATTTTAACCCCCATGTTTTTTATTTTAGTAAAAAATAAAAATGAATTCGTTCTTGCAAAATTAAGCATCGCCCCAATGTCAAGATATTTTTCTAACGTTGTGACCATCCTATTAAAATAAATTAAAATAAATTATTGAGTCCAAGTCCCAGTCAACAAAATATGAAAGGATGAGATTGAAAAAAAAGAGTTTAATGACCAGAGATAAGAAAATTGAAAGGATAAAAAAAAGAAACACCATTGAAATTCACAATATTTCCTCTCATAATGATACAACAAAAACACCACAACATTTGTTATTTATTTAGAATTTCTCCATGTGGTTGATAAACATTACAACTTTTAATATTCATTCACAACATTATATTATATACTAGTAACCTACACTTAGACCACATTATAATGAAATGGTGATTTTTAACAAACTTAGTCTATAGAGTTTTTTATTTTCATAGATTTCATCCTTGTAGTTTTATGTTTTTTTTAGTCCTCAAACTTCATTTCATGATGTTTTAGTCCCTACATTCTGAGACATGAGAGAGAAAGTCATAAAAAAACAAAGAGAAAGATTTTGATTTGCCACATTTCGTTCATCAAAAAACCAATCTTTGTATCAATGAATTTTTCTTTGAGAATGGAGTTTCATAAAGGTGTTTTAGAACTTTAATCTCGTCAAAAAACATAAATTATGCCTTATAAAAGTTTTTTTATTTGGTTTTATTTTGAGTTATTTGACCTATTATATAGTGTTTTAAGGTTACAAATGAGGTTATTAAGATTCATAATAGGGGTGGTCATAAATATAATTAGGTTGGTTTTGGACCCATAATTGTATCCAATTAAACTTTTTATATTTGACAAATTATAAACCCGACTCATTTAATTTTTTTGGACCGAATGGGTTGGATATACGGATTGGGATAATTGTTTTGTGTGTGTGTGTGTGTGTGTGTGTGTATTTTCATGAGTTGGACTTATATTGCTAATTTTCAATTGTCCGCATTTAGAGACGAACCTACAGCACAGATTATATGTGTCATGATACTTTTAATATCAAGTCTAATTGAAAAAATATCAAACTATGTTATAGTTTTCAAATAAGACTAAAGTTTTTTAAGTAATGTTAACAATTTTATTCTTAAAATTACAGATTTTTATTAAATAGTAAAGCACAATTTTTTTTATTATTCGGTTTCATATATTTTTATGATTGAAAAGTGTTTTTTTAATTAATTATTTTAACTTTAAATTATTATTTTTTATGTTTTTATATTATTTTAATATTAAAAATAAATTTTTAAAAAATATTTTAAACAATAACCGTTATTATAATTACAAGCATATCACTTCAATTTACTCAACCAACTCAATAATTTTTTCTAAAAAAAAAAAAAAAGTAACATGATAATTTTGACTTGATTTTTATCATGACCTGGAGTCATTTATATGCATTTCTTACACGATACCCTGGACTGGGAATTTCAACTTCTGACAGTTACAGCTAAGAAAGGAAAATGTACCAGGAGCTAACACGACAGCATTATTTTGGAAGAGACCTCTTTACAAAAGGCAAGACCTATTTACAGAAGGACTACGCTGCTAGATGAGACGACTCAAGCTTGAGTTTTTGGCAGAAAGAAGATGGAGCTTTGCGAGGGAGTCAGATTATTCCTCATGGGTATCTTACTCTTGTGTTTTTTTTTCTTCTCGAATCGGTCCTTAAACCAGTGGTGCTTTACTAACTTAATCCTCTGGCTTATACAGAAATCATTTTCATCATTATTTGGAGTCGGTTGTGTCATCCATTATAGAAAAAAAAAACTGTTTTTTTTATTTTTAGTAATAGTAAATATCCATACCAGTTTATATGTATATTAATTAATTTTTTAAAGTTTTGAAATTAACAATCAAATAAATTTTTAATAATTCTAAAACTTGTAACATTCCAACTAATAATATTTAAAAGATTAAACTTCAAGTCTAATAAGTTAAATTATATCTTTAAAGTTAATAATAATAATAAATGCTTTTTTTTTTTTTTTTAAGATAGGATAGCTTCATGTTCTTGTAGACTGATGTGCAATTATGAATTCTGACTGTCTCAGGGTCCAATGACCGACAATTTTTTGTCAAATCTGTTCGTTAAATGACAGGCTTAATGGGGTCTTAGTTTTTACTTTTTACCCTTAAGCATCGACTGACACCCACCCTCGAAGCAAGCTTTCTCCTCCACTGAATTGGAATAAGAAAAAGTGAAATGTGTTCTCAAAAGATTACAAGTCCTTGTCTGAGTATATTGCGAGTCCAGGCTTTTATCAAAACGCCCAAATTATAGCAGGGAGAAGAAGAGAGGCAGGGACTGGCCTCAGGATAGGAAAAGGACACAAAAAAACAGAAGTTCACGTTGCGCCCACCAAGTTTGAACAGTAAAAGTCTCATCTCCTCTCCCATAAGGAGCCCATCTGGAGAAGGACATTTATAGTTCAATTTGAACGAGCGATCGACTCTGCATTTCAACACGTATTTGGAGCCTGGTTCTCGAGATTTTTGCTGTCTTTTTCAATAAAAGAAGACCCGTAATTGGTTTTCTGGAAAGCCTTTTTTTCTCTCTCGATAATAATGTAGCATGAACCCACGTTTTCTGTTTCTCGATTTCAAACGTGAATTATCTTCGGACGCTTTCTGATGATGGTCTGAGTTATTCTTCTTAATGTTAATGTGAAGTTAATCACATTTATTTGTTCGAGATTAATAATATACCATAATATGCTTAAGGTGAAAACTCGAATATTGAGCCATAGCATCATTGACGTGGATGAGTTTCTGCCGAAGGCATCGTATGGTTATAAGATAAACGCACGGGTTCACCAAAATAATCAAGAACCTTGGGATGGTACAACCTCCGAGGAAGCCTCCGAGGAAGCCTACCAATTTTGATACACCGAATTTATTGCAGTACTGACAAGCCTGGGAGCCCAAGACATGCCATTTGGTTTGTTGATGATAAAGAGAATGTTTTGAAATAGAATGCACCTTCTAGGCACTCCGCGTGTCAATATATATTAAAAGAAACTAAAAATGGTAGGAAAATTATTGTACCTACATGCTCATTTAAAGTATCCAGAGTAACATTGTAATGATTTTTTGAGTCTTCACTAAAAAAAACACTTATAATTAGCCATTAGGGACATTAAAATATTGCACCAACCAGTATATTTTTTAAAAATTTTATTTGTTTTCAATTTTATTTTTCAATTCTATTTTATCAAATATTAAATTCTTCAATTTAATCTTTATATTTTAGATTTTAGATTTTTCTCTTTGATCCTTTTATAAAAGTTTTATTGATTTTTAATTTTACTCTTCAATTTAAATCGATGATATTATGTTTTCCAATTAGATCGTCATTGCTTTTATTTTTATATTGTTTCTTGACCCTTTTATAAAATTTATTATTCTTTTTAATTTCACCCTTCAATCAAATATAAATTTATTTTATTTTGCAATTTTGATTGCTTATAATTTCTTTTTTAAATCTTTTTGTATAATGAAAATTCTTTCTTCAATTTCATCATTCAATATTTGATTGATTAAGAATTGAATTTTATGGATTTTTCAGATTAGATGTTTCGGTTTTTATGACCCGGGTCACAGGTTCGAAAAGTTAAAACAATTTTTTTAAAAAAAAACTTTATAATCCTCTTTATTTTTTTATCAGGTTATTCTAATCTCATGATATCACAAGTTTGATGAGATATCTTAGACTGACTCAATCCTAATTACTGTAGTTATAGATTTGTTATACTAACCTGGGTTAAACAATACTAATTTTTTAATGTTTTTTTTTTTTACCTCATTTTAGAAGCTGAAAGTTATTATAAGCAAAATAAAAAATTGTTCAAACTCCGGTGAAGCTAGTACCAAAGCCAAAGCTAGTGTTTATTGATATGTTCTTAATTCTAAATGTATTTTATACTTGTGTTTAGGTTTCTAAAACTTTAAACTGCATCTCAATTTTAAAATTTTTATTTAATAATTGTCCCAAGCTCTATTAGCTAGTAAACTTTATCTTTAATACTAAATGTTATAATTAATTTTAAATTAAATAAAAACATTTTAGTTTATTGTTGATTTCTTATCTTATAATTACTCTGTACAAATTATAATATTTTCATTTAGAGATTTTTGAATTGTGCAAATAATTCAAAAGTCTTTTTTAGTTATAGATTAGCAAATTATTATTATACATGTCTATTTATATGTGATTAATTAACATTATTATAATAAACTTATACATCAATAATATACCTTTTAATCTATTATTAATTTTGTATCTTATAATTACTATTTGCATAGTTTTGCAAATATCATGTCGGTTATATTTGGACATCTTCTAATTAATAAGTTATTAAATGTTAAATCACAATTAGAAAATTAGCAAATAGCAATGACATTACCAATAAAATTAGAAATAGCGATAGAAAATTTTTAATGGATATTTTTAATGAAAATAACGACAAAATATATTTTACTATTAATTTTCGAAGGAATCGATGATGGAATAAAAATAATAAAAAAATCAATAAAAAAAATTTGTTAGTATTATAACATGTCAATATCTTCCAACTAAAGCCAATGAAAATATCTGATTGGCATATTTCATCGATAAATTTAAAAGAATTATAACAAACAGTTTTCTACTTCTCATTTCTTTTTTTTTTTGCCAAAAACACACCAGCCCAACCTAAAGAATTTGGCTCTATCCTCACAAATCCAGTTAGCCAACCCGGCATCAACCTACATCTATCACTAGTGTCCTTATACCTCTCTCTTTATTCATTGTTTTGTGAAATTTCACTATACCAAGTAAGTAAATCTATCTAATTTTATGTAACCCATAACCCATTAATGATTTACAAAATTAATTAATTCTAACAAATTCTCACCAGAATTTATCAATATGATAAAATTCATCAATTATCCCTAATTCTCTCAAAATTCAAAAATTATTACAAATCACATTATACATACAATTAAAGGGTGTGGGGGAAACAGTGGTTGTTTCCCCACACCCAAATGTAACGTGGATTACAACAGTAATTCACAGTGCATTTCACTTTTTTTTTTCCAACTTTCCCCCCTTTTTTTTTGCTTTTTTTTTCAACTTTCCTCTGTTTTTTTTGTATTTATTTATTTATTTATTCTAAAATTATTTTTGTTAATTTTAATTTTTAAATATTGAGCTAGTTAAAAATTTTGCTTTGTAATTTTTTTCCTTTAAAATATTGTGGATTGCTGCGGTATTTTTCCACATAGTTTTTCTGTTTTATTTTTTTATTTTTCAAAATTATATTTGTTGATTTTTATAATATTGAGCTGGTGAAAAATTTCACTTTGTATTTTTTCCTTTAAAATATTATGGATTGCTGTGGTGTTTTCCCACATAGTTTTTCTATTTTTCAAAAATATATTTGTCGATTTTTTTAATATTGAACTGATTAAGAATTTAGTTTTGTAATTTTTTTCTTTAAAATATTGTTGATTGCTACAGTGTTACTCCGCATGTTTTTTTATTTTCTCTGAAATTATCTTTTTTGATTTTATTTTTTAATATTGAGCTAGTTAAAAATTACAGTTTCAATATGTAAGGAAAGCAGTATAACTTTCTTCGCAAATTACTGTGGATTGCTACAATGTTTTTTCCCACATGATTTTTTCTATTTTTTTATATTTTTTTCTAAAATCATCTTTGTCAATTTTATTTTTTAAATATTAAGCTGGTTAAGAATTGCAATTACAAGTAATTGCAAATTTTTCCTCATAAAACACTATGGATTGATACAGTGTTTCCTCACATGGTTTTTTTTAATTTCTTTTATGTTTTCTTTTTTTGTAATATTTTTTTCTAAAATTATCTTCGTCAATTTTTTTTTTCATATTGAGTTTGTTAGAATTTAACTTTGTAATAAAGCTTAATTATGTAGGGAAAATACTATAGCTTTCCTCACAAAATATTATGGATTGCTACAGTGTCTCTTCACAATTACAATATGTGAGGAAAGCACTGTAACTTTCCTCGTAATTTTTTTTTAGCAATTTTTCATTTCTTTTTTCCAACTTTCACTTTTTTTCCTTTTTATTTCATTTATTTTTTTTTCAAAATTATCTTTGTTGATTTTACTTTTTAAATATTGAGCTGGTTAAAAATTTTGCTCAATTGTTTTCTTTTAAAATATTGTGGATTGCTACGGTGTTTTCCCACATAATTTTTCTATTTTTTTTATTTTCAAAATTATATTTGTCAATTTTATTTTTTTTAAATATGGAGCTGGTTAAAAATTTCGCTTTGTAATTTTTTTCTTTAAAATACTGTGAATTGCTACGGTGGTTTCTCACGTAGTTTTTCTATTTTATTTTTTAAAATTATATTTGTCGATTTTTTTTTTATATTGAGCTGATTAAGAGTATAGCTTGTATTATTTTTAAAACATTGTTGATTGTGATAGTTTTTCTCCGCATGATTTTTTTATTTTTGTTTTTTATGATTTTCTTCGAAACTATTTTTTTATTTTATTTTTTAATATTGAGCTGGTTAAAAATTACAGTTACAGTATGTGAGGAAAACACTGTAACTTTCCTCGCAAATTAC
>Ga0325410_1009609_pt1 | contig 10297 bp, 6 predicted proteins | sample PopdelMetagenome_16_FD_206182 | JGI IMG/M metagenome (GOLD analysis project Ga0325410, IMG submission 206182) | Populus deltoides microbial communities from Bellville, Georgia, United States - Xylem-PdIQD-R3 | ecosystem: Host-associated > Plants > Phyllosphere > Stem > Wood/Secondary xylem...
TAGTTGGAAGTTATTCCTTGTTATGATGTTTTAAAGATAAAAGTTAGTCTAACCCTGTCACGGTTAGGGTTTTTTACTGCATATATTAGTCTAACCCTGTCACGGTTAGGGTTTTTTACTGCATATATTAGTCTAACCCTGTCACGGTTAGGGTTTTTTACTGCATATAGCTGCGGCTGTCCTTGGGAAATCCCTTGTTTTGTTTGCCTTAAAAATGATTTTGGGTGAAATCACAATGGTGTTATCCAATTAGGTGTTGCGGGCTAGTTGTCTTGGTGCTCTTTAACGTTTTGTTTTTTGTAGCATCTGTGTTCTGGAAAGTGAATATAATCGTTTTCTGTTTGTTAACAATTTGGTGGAAAGCAAAATGGAAACAACTACCAGCACAGTGGCAACGTGAAAGATTCCATTTTGAATTATTAGTTTAGGTTGTATGTTAATTGTTTTAGTTATCTAGGATTAATGGAGGTTGTTGGGTTGCAATCAATGCTGGCTTTTAATTTATACCAAAGAATCTGAAAAATAATAACTATTCCTGTTAGGATCTTAATAATAGTTTTCCTTGACATGTGGTGTTGCAGTCAGAAATCTTCAAGCTACTCAACACCAACGACGGAAGGAACAACAACATCACAGGGGTCTGGTACAGGATCCGGGCTGGAGTACGCGGGCACTGGTTCAGGTACTGAATCTGGGGCGGGATCTGGAACTGGATCCGGAGGAGAAACCATGCTAGCAGACGGGTCATGGTTAGCTGGTTTAGCCATGGGAGACTCATATAAAACTGCTTCTCCTTCTGCTCTACAATCAACAATAATGGCTTTTACTACATCTCTAGTCCTTATTGTTTCCTTTGTTTACTTGTAGCCCTAGGACCTTTTTCTCTGTTTCATGGCTCCTGCTCTTGAATGAAAATTCTTTACAGATTTGCAGCCTTGATGGGTGCTTGGATTTTCCCTTTGTCAGGAAGGCTGACAGATTCTCTTATCCAGATTGTAAACCACCCACTTCCAAGATTATCTTCTACTTTTAAATTTTAGATGTTATATACGTAGAAAGTGTTGGTTTTTCTATTATATTATTTGAGGATTATCAGGTTCTCCTTTTGCTTTCATATGTTTAATCTCATTTTGTGAGAGTTAAAGCTACCATTTAAAATCAAAGACAAGTTCCTGATTTTGGTCTGCAATTTTGTTTTTGCTTTTCAATTCTTGTGTCCAAGGGATTGTAAAGAAAGAAAGAGTTTAGGTTTGTGTTAAAAATTGCGTGTGTTATGTGAATACGTGAATAAGATTGTTGGCTGTGGTCTAAGAGGAGGATCTCTTTGCTGGAATTGCAAGTTTTTGGCTTAGCTTTTGTCTTCTGTTTCTAATGGAAGTGGATTTCTTTGAGGACCAATGCGTCATGGTATCATTTGTATTCAGTAGGATGTCAAGATGTATAAATTGTCAAGTGGGGCAAAAGCCAAATGCGAATCTCATCATTTTGTTGACTTAAGAAGCGAATAAAGTGGAGGACAGTGGGATTCTTAATTGATAGTGATGTTACCGCCTCAGGACTTTTTTGCCTGAAAATTTTATGAATCTAGCATGTTCCATGCTTAACCGAGCAGGGGAAACCTGAACCTGTCCGAAGGGTTTCAGTCTCAGATGAATTTACCCACTGATGCGTGCAAAGAGTTACTTACCTCCGTAGATATCGTTCAATATTGAAACATTTTGCCGACAGTAACTAGACCCCACAATTTTATCAGATAGAACCTTCACCCATGGACCAGAAGCTGTTGGTTAGCAAATACTGGATATGTATCTTCACTGTATTGTGATGGTGAAGATTCAATATGATGATTAGCAGAAACTAATTGTGCAATAAAATCATATAACTATCACCAATTTATAATGGGAGGTTAGTATTCCACAAGTTGATCTCATTTTGTAAGCTAAATTATCAGAAAGCAATCACCAATCTTGAGAATAAATTTTGTACATTGAAGTGACTTCTTTATTTTTCTTCTGGTTCCTTCCATAGTGATTGTCATCGTATTTGCTGACCCTTCATGTTAACTGTAGAAGTTTTTCAACACAGCCTTGAATTATTTGTAGCCATCACAGAGTTCAAGGTTATAAATTCAAATGTCTGAGTAAAAATTTTCAACTTGAACAGTTAAAAGGCCACAAGAAACTAGAAAGCGATATGTTCTTGAAGAATTTAAATGTGAACCTTGAGCCTGCTTAAAGCTAAAAGGGGACTAGTTAAATAAAAAGCGGTTGAAGAGGCGGAAAAGTGAGCCACAAGCTGCCTGCTAAAGGCCTATTAGAGGATGCATTCTGCTTTTAATTTATCAAGTGTTTGTCGAACGGCGTGAAGGGCACCATATAGGCATCCACCCACTAAATTAAAAAAAAAATTGAAAAAAAAAGAAAGAAAAAGAAATTAAACCTCTCTTGATCTTCTTGCTGAAGTCATAGAAACGTGATAAATATTTTCATTCATTTTTTTAGGTATCAATCATTGCTTCATGTTTTTTTTAACCATTTGGGTATTTTTAGGTTTCTTTTAGCATAGAGACAGTCTCAATCAGATTAAAGGAAGAACATTCACACCAAAAGTGATGTATTAATGAAAATCTCTTGCCACCTGAACGAACTGCTCAACGTTGTAAATTGGTGGTTGTAGCGTCGTAAGAATCTGCAGTGACATTGGGCTCATAAAATGTAAGCTCTTCGTTGACAGGACAGGTGTGGCCAGCCATAAGCCCAACCTTTGAACTTCTTTGATGGCCTTTTCTTAAAGAATCAAAATGTTCGTTAGCTCAAGGCTAAGGCCCAAACACTTGGCAATACATCAGATTGCCATACTCCAACATCGTTAGAAATTCCATGTCAGTTCATGAGCAGTCAGCCATAACAAATATTTTTAATTTATAAAAAAATTTCTTACAATCGGCCTCGGTTATTCCTCATATGGCGATAATGCTGTGACAGCGAGGTTTGTCACAATTGAATGTTAAAATGTTTCGTTTCATCACTTAGACAGAGTGACAATGTTGAATTTGCAGTTCGGTTTCCATATTGCAAACTTGCTTTATACTCACCTAAGAAGCCAAAGAAGCTGTATGATCCATGATCATCTGTGCGACCAATTATCTCCCCACTTTTCCATTCTTTTAGCAGCTTGTCAACCACATCACCAGCCAGTAGGTTTTGAAGATTATAATCTGTAAGGCATTTTTGATAGAGTGCAGTCCATAGCATGATCCCCATCCACAGCAGGATGGGAGAAGCCTTCTCTTAAAACTTGTTCTAGATAAATAGCCTGCAAAGTTGACACCACGAGCTGGTAATGTTAGAATTCAAATATCCATTTTAAATTCTTGATAAATAGAGAATAAAAAAAGAAGAATACTCTGGTGCTCCTGAGTTTCTGTATCAAATTTATTGCTGATATCTACTTCTGTAAGCCAAATGGAAAGTTTAAGTGTAGCCAACTTGTCTAGAATAGCTTACATTAGAGGAAGATTTGGCATAGAAAAGTGACTCTCTAGGCCAATTCCATTTATTGATGCTCCTCCGCGTTCAAGTTCTCGTATCTTTGAAATGTAGATATCAACTGTTGCCTTCACATCAGTACAAGTTTCCAGCACATTAATTAAATTCATTAAAAAAAAAAAAACGTTCCTAAGGGGTCTGCTTCGTGTGCTGTCTGATTGAAATGTAAGGTGGCATCATGATCCATCCTTTATAAAAATCAAAGTGTAACGTTTCGTTGCTAACATCCCAGTGTACAAAATCTTCTTTGTATTTGCTCATTAGGCTTTGAATCCGTGAGGTGACTTCTGATTTTATTGCAGAATCTGAAAGTTACGATCCCATGCCAGATTGTATCTGGGGTCTTCCCAGAAAATATTATGGCCTCTAGCAATTATTTTGGTTGGCTCGAACGAGTTCCAGCATTTGGTCTGCTATGGTATAGTTGACTTTCACTTGTTCGCGTTGTCGCACACCACTTAAGTTCGTTTTCAAAGACTGGTGCATTGAATCTCTCAACAAACCAGTTCTTAAACAATTAGAAATTTTTTTTTGTAGTCAGTCTTCTAATCAGAAAGTAGCACTCTTTACCATTTATTCGATTTCCTATCTTCTGTAAGACTAATACAAGGATTGAACTTACCTGGTAGGGTAAATTTCCAAGAATGGTACTTGCTATTGCTGATCCAAATGGGAAATCTTTTGAGATTTGTTCTATCGTAATGTATGCTCCTTGCAACCTATCTCCATGACTATCTCACACATGTATTTTCACAGCACGCTTCCTTAAGCTGAACTGCATCTGAAACTATTTCTGAGGTTTTGGCATTACAAATTTTCTGCAGACTAGGATTAGAAAAACAAATCATGTTAACCCATGAAAACATCAGGTGATACCAGTACTTGCAGTGTTAGTTATGTCTTGCTGATTTGTTCTCCATTGCTGCTCAGTAAATGATTGTAATGAAGCACTTGCAATTGTAATGTTGATACTTTTGTCAGGAGTTCCCTGCGTAACCAATACAAAAACAGAAAACAATGTCTCTAATAAAGTAACAGTGGTATCAACATCTTACATGATTGTTTAATGTTAGGACAACCCAACATTAGAGTCATACTAATCCAGACAATTAACTATTCATATAACAAGGTTTTGAGTTTACCAGAAAGTATAGTATTGATAAACTTGAAGGTGCATCAAGAATGAATCCTCCATTGAGAAATGACCAGCATCCATTCTTGGCAAAACAGTCCCCACACAATCATCTGTGGAATTATTATCTGCCATTAGGCTTGCAGTTACTAGAGTTGAATCTGCACCATGTATCTTGACCCAAACTGCCTTGCACGGAAATTGCACACACCTCAGGGAGCATCCCACATTATAGAACTCAAAAAATGATGTTTGGAAAAATGTTTCCTGATAGCTTACACAGTACACGGCATCAATGTTTGCATAATGGCATGATGTGTGAAGCTTGGCCGTTGATGAGTATACTCAGAAAATGCAATCAAGAAATGATCACTCAACTGGAAAAACAATAATTGATGCCTTGAGTGGGATTGTGCAGTATCAAAGCTGGTGTATAAAAACCATCTGAAAAATCACTAATTCTGATCTGGGTAGGTGGAGCTTGATCTTTGAATATCCCTCCATTATACAGTGGATTTTGTATCTGTTTTGGATCTTTCTTCAATACTAATCTTTGCTGAATGTTCATTTTATGATCATATCTGACTTAGAATCGAGTCCCTAATAGCGTACGTGGGGTGGGTATTAATAATTCCATTATCATCTGACTTTCCTGATCCTTTCCTAATCTATAATCTCCTTTGCCTTGATAGGAATTAGGGCTCATGTATAATCGTTAAATGATCATCAATATAAAATAAGTTTTCCAATTTAAATCTAATGTAACCAAACACTATCTCAAACATATCAAACACATAAAGAAAAAAAAAGCTTTCCTTCTCCAATATCTAAATTATTGAGAGGACCACAAAAAAAAAAAAAAAATTCGAAGCACAGGGAGAAAATGGCGCTCGTTTCAAACTGGATCTGGATTAGCTTTTGCTAGTGTGAAATCGAGAAGTATTCCTTCAGGAGTCATCAGAGCCCTAATTTGCAGCTTTTTTTTTAATATCTTATTATTATTATTTTCTGTATACACCTAATCAATCTATTCACAAGAGAATTTTCTCATAGCCTTAGCTATATTTTGAACCCAAGATGATAGCCACCCAATTTATTACTGGTCTAGTAAACTTACAGCTCGTCATCTATTAATGCTGCGGCCTTCGATCCAATTATGCCATTGACATGGAGTCCAATTGTCCAAGCAATGGCAGACTTTTATTGCATGACTCATAACTCCCTTTGTAAATCAGAAAAAAAAACTCTGATCTTCGAAACAAAATTACTTGCATACTTGTCTGCTTAGAATACAACCAAATCAAATAATAGCATAGGCAGATTGCAAACCAGACCATGTAGTAATAATAAAAAGAAAAATCGATCTTCTGATGATGAGTTTAGGGATGTCACTGGGCAGAAGCCCTTCAATCCCACCATTTTTTTTTTATCTCGGAGTTCCTCGTGTAAGTTCATATCACTGTAGATTGGATGCTGAAGCCAATTTCTTTGATCTTCTGCTCATGTAAATCTTGGTATAAATCTTCTTGGTTCTCATTCCCAATAGAACATCCAAACCAAACCCAATGACACATGCAACGGCCATGATAATGAACACAAGTCTATAACAATGGGCACCAACACAAGTGTTGCCACCTCCTGGTGTCGGGGTAGCTTGTGCGTCGTATAAAAGTCCGGCAAGCAGACCAGAAAAGAGGAAGGAGCCAAGAGGAAGGTTGAGGATTAAGATGTTGTAAATTAGACCAAAGTACTTGAGACCAAACAGTTCAGAGGCAGTTGGGACTGAGACAGCTAAACGAACTCCGTAGCAGACGCCAACAACAATTGAACCAATGTACAAGGATCCAGGCAAAGCCACAGCCATGAGGATGTAGCCAACAGCCATTAGAATCTGAGATGCTGCATTCCAAAGAGGCCTTGGTGTTCCCGCTTTCCTGCAAAAATTAAAATGAGAAAAGATCAGAATGTCTCTGTTAAAACATATAAGACCTTATATAGACAGGGGCTGACATTCATTCATTCAACCATCTTTTCTCTGATGAAAGCTGCACCACTGAAATCTCAACTCAATGGTATAAAATTCAACTCTCTCTCTTGATATATACAGTTAAAGGTCTCTCTTTATTCGATAGGACGCTAAACAGCCCCAGATATAAATCCAAACTCAACTGTGACGAACGCAACATCCACACCATCCAAGAAGTCAAGAATTGAACCCAACATTAAAAAAAAAAGAAAAAAAAAAGTCAAGAATTGGACCCAACATTAAGAGAAGGGATATTGCTTAAAGCAAAATTTATTGGGAACTGAGCCAAGTGGGGCTGGTCCAACCAGCAGCCATGTGAGATTAAGAAATGACTAGCCTAAACTTTGTTTCAATTTCACTACGTGATTTCAAATTGGGAACTGATTTTGGATCGATTAATCAAAACTCCCAAAAAAAGAAGTAAGCGATGGCATCTCATTGCCTGTAAAATATTGGGAAAAAAGAAAAAGAAAAGGAAAGCAACCGAGTTTAGAAACAGTTGACACCAACATGGCGAAGGGTTAAGAAATGGTAACCCACAGATCCAAAGTAAGGACAGAAGTCAACTAATAAACACCAGGAACAGAAAATCCTAATTAATTAAGCTAATAAAGAACAAATCAAGATTAAACAGAGAATCAAGAAACTTACTTGATGTAGTACTCAGACACAGTACCAGAAATAATCCTTCCAAAGAATCCCCATATACTTGTCATGGAAACAAAGAGAGAAACATCAGCATATCCAAGAGCCAAACCAATCTGTCCCATATTATTCATCACAGCCAAACCCGTGCCAACCCCACAAAGGAAAGACAGAAACAGAATCCAAAAATCAACAGTCAACATTGCCTCAAAAACTGTATGATCCTCTCCAATAACCGGCCTCCTCTTCACTACCTCCACTGCCTTCTCCTCCTCTGCAGCTCGTGTTCGCTCCACCACTGCTTTTGCAGCCTCCTCCGCTGGCTTTTCTTGAATCTTCTCCTGGGTTTTATCTTCTCTCAATAAAGGTTCTTGAATTTGTCTTTCAACATCTTCTTGGTTCTTGAACCGGTTCAGATTCCAGCTATTAATAAAAGCATGAGCTGGAACTGCTAATGGAGAAGCTAAAAGAACTAGTAATATAAGTGAAAACACCGATGAAAGAACATGGCTAGGATTTGGAATAAAACTGTATGCCAACAAGTAAACAGCAACAATAACAGCAACAACGTTGAATAAATTGAAGTATTTGCTTTCTTCCTTTTCTTCCTCTATAGTGGCGGCAGGTGGGGTTTCGCGGAGGAAGACGATGGCGGTGAGGCAGACAGCAAAGGGGATGACTGCAAGCATTATAAGGAACTTTGCAGGGTCATCCGCAAATAGAGCTGCGCATAGGTCGGTGAATATGGCGGTGCTTAGACCTACATAACCCTTCAAGATTCCAGAGACAGGGCCGCGGTTGCGGCGGAAGTTGCGGATGCAGGTTACTAAAACCGCCGTGTTCATCCAAGTGGTGCTGTTGCCTCCTAGACATAGGAATATGCACATCTGCATTCAACATTAGAGAAATAGTTACTCGATACGATCATAACAACACTAATGCACATGATCCCATTAGAACTGAAAGTAATTACATAATCAATGCCATAACTAAAGCACCAAACCCCATCATATGATAAAGGGTTCTAAATTGCACTATTTGATAAGTAGGGATTAAGGGTGGTGTGAAATTTTACCTGCCAGTAAGAGAGGGGTTGAATTCTCCTACTAACAACAAGCCATTGAGTACCATAACCAATAAGACCTTCAATTGAACCAATAAGAAGAATAACAGGAGTGGGCAAACGATCAGAAGCAAGACCAGCAAGCAAACCAAAGGCCTTGCCAACATCTTTAGCAACGGACAAATTGTTGAGTTCAAGTTGTGTCAAACTCATAAGTGTTTTAAGTGCATCAGAATAGTTTGAGAAGGTGTAATTGTTGCCTGAAATAGCTTGGACCCAAACAGCAGTTACAAAGCCTAGCCATTTTGTAGCTTTGAAAGAACTTGAAGAGGTTTGAAGATAACCCATCAATCTAATCTATCTACCGGTCTTTACCAAGAAAAAAGAGAGAGAAGAAAGTGCTTTGCTTTCAAGTTCGGACACAAAGGGGTATATATATATATATATATATATATATATAGACACACACACTCCTTCTCCTTCTCCTTCTCCTTCTTTTCAAGTGATGACAGTACGTAGTTCTTGCAGGGACACGTACGGTGCAACTTGTTCTAATGTGGCATCATGGAAGGCTGTCTCGTGTTAGTGTGAAAACTGTAAGAGGTTTGTGTGCTGTTTTTGAAATAATTATTGTTTAAAAAAAATTTTATTTATAAATATATTAAAATAATATTTTTTATTTTTAAAAATTTATTTTTAACATTAAAAAGATCAAAACATTCTAAATATGTTTTAAAAAAAATTAAAAAAAATCACACTCTTAACAAACAAGCGGCTGGCCGCGCGTTGCTAAACAGGATCATATGTATTTTATTAAAACTGTTTGGATATTCTAATTTCGTCTCTTCCCTGGTTGAATCTTGGATAATTCTTATACACTTTTGGCTGCGTGTGATTTTTGGGCGTGTACAACTAAATATACGTTTTTTTTTGGGGTTTTATTGGTTAATGAATGCGGCCGGCTGTAATTGGAGTTTTGCGAGGAAACATCTCTGTTCTTTGAATTTCAATGTTTAGCGTGTCCTAATAATCGTTGACAGAGGTTAGGTTTTTTTTTTTTTTTTCATGTGGATTTTCTCGAGGGATGGCATTCTGACGGTACACTATTTCAAGAAAGAAACTCTTGCACTTCGGCTAGCCCCAAGCGCTGGGTGCCTGGAAGCGCCTCCCGCTCGGACCCCCTAATGCAGGGGATTCCCATCCACAGTAAAGGGGGCTTCGCCCCGAGGCTCGTCCAACCATCTCGTGTATTTTAATTTTATTCGAAAAAAACATATGGTTGTGCCACTAAATCTATGTGCGTGTCAGTAGCCTCTTCGTTGTTCTTGATGCGGGAGGCCTGACTGCCTGATAAATTCCAGTTCAATACAGCTAGGATTCGTTTTTTTTTTTGTTGGTGTTAATTGGCAATTAGTGCATTCTTGATAATTTAGCTTTTTTATTTATTTATTTTCGGAACACTGTTTATCATCGTGTATATATTTTTTAATCACCAGAACATGCTCTTACTTTTGATGATTGTTCATGCATCTTGAGAGGCGTTTCTTCTTGAATTCCTTAATCACTAAGCTAAACCAAATAAATTATGCAATTAGCTTTTAGCTAAAGCTCGAGGAAAGGTAATCGTTTCAAATAACTCTATGGGAGATTGACGTGATCTTCTCGGAAACTTTTTCAAAGCACGAGGAAAGGTAAGCGTTTCAAATAACTCTATACAAATGCGTATCGAATACAGAAACTGTACCTTTTTTTATGATAAGTAGTTTCAGTAATTAAATGAGGTGAACTTCAATTATAAGAGTAAGTGTTGTATAATTAATAGAGAATTACTCATGCAAAACACCATATGATTAACCTTATAATTAATTCTAGTTTTTTGATTC
>Ga0325410_1009613_pt1 | contig 10294 bp, 10 predicted proteins | sample PopdelMetagenome_16_FD_206182 | JGI IMG/M metagenome (GOLD analysis project Ga0325410, IMG submission 206182) | Populus deltoides microbial communities from Bellville, Georgia, United States - Xylem-PdIQD-R3 | ecosystem: Host-associated > Plants > Phyllosphere > Stem > Wood/Secondary xylem...
TGAATTATAGATTTGACAAGTTAAACCACAATACCATGGTTATTATTTTTTATCTTTTTATTGATACATTTTTTAATATGTTTTTTTAAAATATTTTTAAAATTTATGTTTTAATTAATATCATTTATTTTTAAAATTTTCTTATTTAACCTTTGTTGGATAAGGATTTTTAAAAAATTTATCTTATGTGTGTTTAATCTTTGAAGCAATTTTTTTATTCATATACATTTTTTTAATCTTTTGTATATATAAAATCTATTTTTTTAAAATAAAAAAAGAAAATTTTTAGATAATTTTTATGATATATGCAACTTTGCATAATATTTCTTTCCTTCTATTTTATTCAAAAAACTTAATGTGTGCCTATTATTATTGTCGTTTGATTAAATAAAAACAATATCTTGACTAACAAGACTTAACAAATACAACCATGTAAATGTTTCATCTTATAAGATTAAATATCTTAATGTATACATGTTTCTTGATTTTTTCAGCTTATTTTTATTCAGCGTTAATGATTTTTTAAAAATTTATTAGCACACATAATTCTTAATTTATTTTGTTACATGCATGCATGAACCTTTTTATTTCCACTTAAAAAATATTCTAGCTACATAAATGCATCGAAAAAACTAATATATATAATTTTTTAATAGAAAATAAAAATATTTGACCAGCGGCATATCACGGTTACGTAACTAGTATTTATCTAGACATTATACAATGAGATCCCATGCAAAATAATACTATTTGAAAAATAATTAGAAAAACAGTACAATATTTACATGTTATGATGGAAAAATGTGATATTTAAACTTGTAATTGTTAACAACATTTCAGATAAATCACAAAATGAAATATATAAATTACAATGAGAAGAAAGAAGAAGGAATTTTTTTTTTTTTGAAAGGCATATTAAAGCTTCTATTACGATATTATTAATATTATTAATTTGTTTTGATAAAATAAATTTAATAATACCTATAAAATCAGCAACAATAACCGGAATAGGACATACTTGATGCTAAAAGCAAGTGAGCTACTCATTGTTTTTCAACAATAGGTATGACTCACTCCAATTAGAGCTGATGACTTTTCTTGATTTGTTAAAATTAGTTAAAATTTTTTTATGATTATAATATTATAACCAAGTTTTGATGTATTTTTTCCCTCTCTTCTTGTTTTTATTCATGCAGTTCATTTTATAATTTATTTGGAATATTATATTTTTAAATAGTAACATATTTAAATATGGTGTTCAATTGTGACAAGTAAAAACAGTATTATTTCACCATTTCTTTAAATTAGATTATTTTACCAATTTTGAGAAAAAAAAAACCTTTGCTAACAAGAAAAATAGCCAAAAAACTGTACGTTGTGTAGCAACAAGGAGAGAGACACGTTTGAAAATGCCGTTGACAGGCAGGCAGTCTAAAATTTTCTTTTCTTTTTGTTTACATTTATTGCAAGAAGTGAAATGAAGTTCGAGTGCTAACTGTATGAATTGTTTACTATATAAGGGGACCAGTCCGGGGTGGTTTCACTTACTTCCTTTTATGCAAAGAATTCTCTAGAATCCCAAACTCTTTCTTCTGTATATACAGCAAGCAAAGAAAAAAGAACAGAGAGAAAAATAGGGAGAGAGATGAGGAGGTCAAGGTGTTTCCTAGACATAAGCATAGGAGGTGAGTTGGAAGGAAGGATAGTAATAGAGCTCTACAACGATGTTGTTCCTAAAACTGCCGAGAATTTTAGAGCTCTTTGCACTGGTGAGAAAGGCGTTGGACCTAACACCGGTGTCCCTCTTCATTACAAGGTATTAGCTTTACTTCAGTAACTTTTTAATAATTCTGTGAATGTTATGTGTTTGTGTTGATGGGTTCAAGTTGGTTTTTTGATTGGTTGATGAAAATACAGTCTTGTCCCACTTGGGTTGGCAGTGTTTACTGTTGTTTTGTTTTTTTATCTGTGATCAAACATCAAGGTGTGTGTTAACTATGCTTGTACTTGATTAAAGACATCTTTTTGTGTTTAAAACCTGATGGTACTTTTGGGAATTTTAAGGGTACTAAAGTCTTTTGATTTTGGATATTGTTAGGTATCATGGTATTTGATTGTGATGATTGTTTCACTTTTCTACTTTTGGTTTTCGATGCTAAGTTTTGAAAACGAAACCTTTTCGGGTTTGGTCATTGAGACGTGAGAAAGAAAGAAGCTTTTCTGGGTAGAAGTTAGGTTTTCAGTTGACGATGAAAAAGTCATTGTTGTCCTTGATTGTTAAGAGAAGTAGTAGTCGTGACTTTGTGCCTTTTTTAATTACTTGATTCTAAAGAATCTTCAAGTATTCTTTTCCCAGTACTTCGAGATACTGCAGCAATGATGGTTTCTGGTTTTGGACCACTGGAAATGCCATGGCAGTCAGTTTCTATTTGTTTTCCTTTTTTTTTCTGGCTTCAGGTTGAGATTTTATTTTTTTATTTTTTGGTGGTAAATAAAGTTCTTGTGCTTTGGTATTGATATCTTATTATTGTTCATTTTTCTCAATCGATATTTCTAGGCAACCTATTGGCTTTAATGTTTTATTGATTGCCCATTGCATATGCAGAAGTTATTATTTTTATGTGCACAGCATTGGCTATAAAGGCCTACGGGAAGGAAAGTTTAAGATTGTTGTAGTTGATTTTACTTGTATTTTGTGGATATCAGGGATGTTGTTTTCATCGTGCTATCAAAGGTTTTATGGTTCAAGGTGGAGATATCTCTGCTGGAGATGGCACTGGAGGGGAATCTATTTATGGCTTGAAATTTGAGGATGAAAATTTTGAACTGAAACATGAAAGGAAGGGAATGTTATCCATGGCCAATTCTGGCCCAAACACAAATGGTTCACAGTTCTTTATCACGACAACTCGCACTTCTCATTTGGATGGAAAACATGTTGTATTTGGCAAGGTTGTTAAAGGAATGGGAGTTGTTCGTTCAATGGAGCATGTTACAACTGGTGATGCTGATTGTCCTGCTTCTGATGTTATAATTGTTGATTGTGGAGAGATTCCCGAGGATGCAGATGATGGGATATGTAATTTCTTCAAGGATGGTGATGCTTATCCCGATTGGCCAGCTGACCTTAACGAGATTCCTAATGAACTGTCATGGTGGATGAGCGCTGTAGATTCTATTAAGGCTTTTGGAAATGAACATTTCAAGGTAATGGTTTTCATGTTCGGTTGATGTTCTTTTTTGCACCAAAGGCACATTGGTACACCTTACTGTTATAGCAATTGTCAGGACTCAAAAAGAAAATTCAGGAACTCTAGTTGACAATATACGTTGTTGGGGTGTGAAGGTTTTTGTTGAACTGATTTTTTCAAGCCATTAATATTCTCTACTGTCTATGGGCGTTTTTGTTTTTCTTTATCATTTTCTTCATTTACACGTGTTGATGATCTGATTTCTAATTAATGGTTGCAGAAACAAGACTATAAGATGGCGCTAAAAAAGTACCGGAAGGCTTTACGCTATCTGGATATCTGTTGGGAGAAAGAAGGGATTGATGAAGGTGCACAATCTCTGCGGTCCAGCTTTCTAGTTCCTTTAAAACTTGGTGTTCTTAATGCTATGCTAATTATTCCCAGTGACTCGGTTGCCTTTTGATGTATTTATATACCTTTTCTTCTGGTGGCTTTGCAGAGAAGAGTTCAGCTTTGAGGAAGGCGAAGTCACAGATATTCACAAACAGTGCAGTAAGTTCTTGTTCTCATTATCATCTGGATATTTTTACCGCCACTTGCTACTGAAGCTTTTGATCTTCTGTGTAGGCTTCTAAGTTGAAATTGGGGGATCTGAAAGGAGCTCTTGTGGACACAGACTTTGCAATACGTGATGGAGAAAACAATGCTAAAGCTCTTTTTCGCCAGGGACAGGTTAGTATCTCCAATTGGGAATAGTTTCAATCTCAGAATCATGGGAGCTTCTGTACATGTTTGGTGTGAGGTAGTCCATCTGTTCTACAAAAGGTTGTTTCTGAGAAGTGAAGCTTTCAAGCTGGTTTGCCTCCCCGCTCTCTATTTGGAAAACATGCTTAGTTCCTTCCAGTTATTTTCTCATTTATCTTGCATTCCACTGGAATGGGTTACATTGGCATTCTGACTGGGTTGCTTTCTTTCACCGTCTTCTGTATGCTATGTTGGTTTCGACTTTTAAGAATTTGCTCAAATATTTTGGTGCCCCCTTTTCCCTTGATTTGTTTAACGAATAATGTTTGAGGAATTACCTTTTGATAGTAATAGTTATTTTTCTTCTGCATCTGTCAGGCATACATGGCTCTCAATGATGTTGATGCTGCTGCTGAAAGCTTCAAGAAAGCATTGCAGTTGGAGCCAAATGATGGTTAGTATTGATGGCACATAGTTCTGCGTTTGTTCTAGGGATTGAAGCTTTGTTCAGATGTTTGATCTCTGATAAGATTATTAGTTTCAGGGACTATGTTAAAGCATGCTTAAAAATAGCCTACTCAAATTTATTCACGCCGAATAAATTCGAGGAGTCTTGGACTGGTATTTTACTAAGAATCCGTTGGAATTTGCTGATAGCTTACTTTGGTTTATAATGCTTTTCAGCTGGAATAAAAAGGGAGCTTAATGCTGCTAGGAAGAAGGTTGGTGGATTTAACAGAATTTGTAACATTTTGTGATGATAAATGGTCGCAATCATAAACAATTAATTTCTTGCAGATTAATGAGAGACGTGATCGGGAGAAAAAACAATATGAGAAGATGTTCAAAACTTCAGATAGTACTTCTGCAGAACCGTAGCCTATTGGTATGTGTATTACCTTCCAGAAATTCTTGCCATTGATTATCGGGTATTGCCAACTGATGATATTTTGAAATACAGGTTGCAGATTCCTTGAATTGCAAAAGCCCTCGATTTCTTTTGCTACTTAGTTTCATGGACTGAACTGGTTCAGGCTTTTTTTGTTTACAAACTCTGTTATTCTTGAGGGAATATTAGGTATTAATATACATCACATGCCTTGTGGATACATGCTCACTGATTCACAGAAGTGTCAGTCTCTGATATTTCGACTCACTTTTCAGGTTTTGTCAGAGAGCAAAGGAGCCTTTATCAAAGGCAACTGTACAAATTTGAGGCTTGAACCAATTCTTATTAGATGCTTGGAAATTGTTGTGAAACTTAGAGCTGGCAAACAATGATGATTTACTCTTTGATGGACATAAAATCTTGCCATGTTCTAACAATTATGATTTACCAGTCTTTTTTTTTCCCCTTCTTTTACCACCGAACTGACATTTTTTTATATGCTGCATCTATATATATCGAGTACTGTATTAAACATTGATTGGCCTGTAGGACTATAATCTTTCTGGTCTTTCTTTCCTCTTAACATGCCCCTTCACCTCTTTCTTCTTGGAGTTCGATCCAGAACTTATGTTGGCGAGTTTCTTCTCGGAGTTAGTTTTAAAGTTTTAAATCTTATTAGGATTGGGAGTGTTGTAGTGATTATTTTTTAAAGTATTTTATTAAAATAATATATATTTTTTAAAAAATTATTTTTAATATTAACATATATAAAAACATTAAAAATGTATTAATTTAAAAAAAATGTATATTTTCCTGAAATGCCCCCCAGTTTGTTCATTTGAAATGCCAATACTGATCCGAAGACATTCGAGAGATTTTCACTGCGTGTTCAACGGGTATTAATTATTGATCAAACTCTAGCCCAAAATATTTTGAGGATCACAGAATCACAGACTTGCCCTTCAATCGAAGGATAAAGATACCGGTGAAAGTAAAATAAAGAAAGATGTTAGCTAGAGGAAAGGAAAGAAATGTGCATTAAATATAAATATTTCTACATCCTAGGTGCGAAATCTCTCATTTCCTTGATTATTTCTAGTTCGCAGAAATGGATGGGAAAATATTATGGAATCTCAGTCTATATTTATATTTGTATGGACCATTTGAGTAGAAAAAAACCATACATGAAATAGGAAAGAAAAGACTTCTCTCTTCTTTAGAAGTTGCACAATGGCAGAAAACATTGGACCTCTTGCAGTAATTTTTCTACGTCTTCACTCTCTAATCATTCAAGCCGGGTTGCTGCTGCAGCCAACTCTCCCTAATCCTCCTCCTCCACCACAACCTCGGCCAGCAACTCCCTCAATCATGCTTTCAGCGATGATAATGTCAAAGCTTGCAGCCTAATGTAAGCTTATGGCTGCATCCATTGTGACCATTGCACATATCTTGCTCTTGCTGGAGTTTTTTTTACAAGCAGTTCGATTGTTACTTCAGGACTGAATGTTGAGAAGGCTTTTGTATCGCTCTCAAGTCTCAACTATAATTTGAACTTTCATTTTCTTGTTCCAACAATTTGAACTGTATCTATTTGAATCCTAGACCTGGTTCTTGTAAGTTTGAAGTTGTTTCTTACATGAATTCTAGTCCTTACAACAATAAGAACTCCTATGAAAACAGAATACAAAAGGTCATGTAATAGAATTCCTGTTTTGCTTCATTTTCAGATTTCACCTTTTAATTCAAGCAGGGTTCGGCTCGAGGCAGTAGATGCTGCTACTATGATTAACAATCACCAGTTGCTATCTATAACAGTACAAACCAAACCAAGCCTAGTTTATTCTCCATTCCAAGCTGCGAGAGCCGTTAATGATGACATTGCAAACAGTTTGTCTGTAAGCGAACACCATTTCAATTTTGAATTAATCAAATTACAAGTTTTTGGAGAGCTAAGCCAATAGGCAGCAATTTGTTGGCAAACAAATCATGGAAACTTGATTATCTGTGATGGGTTATACAAAGAGCCCCCGAGAAAGTTTGTTGATTTTGGACATAGGGAGAAGAGGGAAAAGAAAGACAAGGAGGAATATCGGTATTTTGTCTCACCTTGAGCACAACACACAAAATTAAACCTCAAATATGATGGCGCTTCTTCACTCTTAAACCTGAGTTTATTTTAGCAATATTCTGACCCACACAAAATCAAAATGGAGCCTCACGGAGTATAATCCAATATGCATCGAGTCATTAATTTTCTGAGCATGAGCTATGAATTGTAGTTATCAAGGCCCAAATCCCTCAGAGCATCGGTGGCAGCATCCTTGCATGTTTCGTGGTTTACCTTTGCCCTTCTTATAAATTTCTCGATGCCATGACTAAGAAGAGTAGTTCTGTAAAGTGGCAAAATTTAATCTAACATGAGAGAATGTGCCACAATTTAATATAGCAGTCCTACTTTTGGGGCTGTCAGAGCAGCAGTATGAAAGAAGAAAAAGAAAATAAAGCCTGCCTGTTGATGTGCTACAAGACAAAAAGAAAGCGTGGAGAGAAACTTGCCTGTTCTCCGGGTTCCTCGCAACAAGATTACGGATCATCAGACAGGAATTCCTCTGTAATTGTTGCACAGTAGAAAACTTCTCCATGACTTGGATGGCAAGGTCTCCAGCTCCGGCTTCCATGGCACGGGCTGCATTGTCTGGTGATCTTAAACAGAGCACCGTAAAGACAGACATAACCTGAAACATGGTGGGAATTTAATAAGGAATGCAGTAGACAGCTCATAAATGCATATTTTCAATCCTTACAAATGTCCAATCTTGCATAAAACAGTTATTGGACTTGAAGATAAAGAAAAATTACAACAGATGTCAACAGCTCCTATGTATCTAATCTAACTATTGATAAACTCAAAGGACAAACAGGATCCGTCAATTTATACAGTGCCATAATCAAAATGGCAGGTAATTTTTTCTAAGTGCCAATCCTTGAAGTACAACTTGCAGTGAGCATTTCTTGAAACTTGAATTAACACAAAATTCCATGTGAATAGAAAAATTATTCTGTTTCTAGAATAATGGTTATGCACATTCAATAGTAAACAAAATCACTTTTTACCTCTTGCAGAACAGGGGGGTCATCAAAAAATCTGGCTGAGAGTTGGATTAGCTTGTTCATACCCTCCTTCTCTACAATAGCACTTTTATTTGAATCACATCCTGCCAACTAATCAAACAAAATGCAGTAAGCACCCTGTTCATCCAAACAACTGAAAAACATAAACTCTGAGCCAGATTTTCCTTGTACCTTGGATAACAAAGAACAGCAAGTTTTAGCTACAATTTTGTTGCCTTGTTCACCACTGTCATCTATACATTTCAGAATGGCATCGATGCCACCACTTTCAGCGATAGATTTGCATATTTCATCCTGCAAAAGAAAAAGAAATATAGTAAGAGGAAGAGCAACCTCAAAATTGAACAAAGAAACACTATATTTCATATCCAGCATGCAACAGCATAGTATTCTTTGAGTGTAAGACTCTACAATATATGAAGTTCCTGAAAATCAAACAGAGAATATTGCTAGATGGATCGAATGGAGGAAATAGATTCCTGTAACCCAAACCTGACGTGCATGTGGTGCATAAATAAAGGTGATTTTCTCACAACTTAAGTTCATATATGATATAACCATGAGTGCAATGATATATTTAAACCCACAAAAATCTAATAATTAGTGCAACAGGATTTTGACATTTCATCAGATGTGAGTGAACTTACATTAACAGCAACAGCCTTTAAAGCGATGCTTGCTGAGACTAAACTGGGTGAGGTAAGCCCTGCCCGTAGTGATTCCACAAGAGCTCTTGCAATTCCAATTTTGGCAAATCTCCGTGCATAACCATAAACCTTAAGTTTAATGCAAGTCAGTTGCTTTGACGAAAACCTTTTCCATCAACATGAAGTAAATAAATATTTGGATGTGAAAACATACATCACTGACAGCACAAGTTATTGCCCAACCCGCAAGTCACTAAGTATAAAGTTGATCAATCATACTGAAGTGCGTAAATTTGTGTCAAAACATGTACTTACTTGGGATGCCACAACACGATTATCATCAGGTGTCAAGAGAACACGTATAGAATCATATAGACCTCGGATGTTGCCTTTACTCTGTCTATTCAGTGCTTCCAAAATAAGCTCATCAATTTTCAATTCCATAAACAACTCTTTCACAACCTCGTTGCTAGTTGCCGCTGCAGCAACAACAGCAAACCCCCTATTCAGGATGTCTAAACTTTCACTCCCGTCCTTTAAAATATCAACCACCATTTTTGGTCCATCACTAGACCGAAAGGTTTCGGTACTCTGAACATCTGCAAATTACAAGGACACAAACATTATAGAAACCAACCAATTACAACGAACTATGGCATCAAGCCTTGATCTTTTCTTTGGAAGCAAAGATTGAAACGTTTATAAAACTAAGTAAAATCGCTGAAACATAATTAAAACTCCTTATCAGGAAAAAAGGAAAAAAAAAAAAAAAACACCTCATAAATCACACTCCAAATTCTAAATCCACAATCTAAAAAATCAAAACGGCATTATCCTATCCGGATAAAAACGCATACCATGAATCAACAATGCCAACGTTTCCAAAGCTGAAACAAGAACTTTCTCAGACCCAATAGGAATGTTAGAACAAATAGGACAAACCAATTCCACCCCACCATTTCTAACCCCAATTGCAACATTCCCAGATCCTTCAACACCACTAAACAATCCAGCCAACTGATCAAACAACCCCGCCATCTCATTCGAACCATTATTATCAAATCCCAATTCCTCCAATCTCTCCAAACACTTAATGACTAGATTCTCCCTCACATTACCCTCTCCCGGTACGCAAGTCACAATCCCTGCAACAAACCCATGATTCTTTTTGTTCAAAATCGTTTTTTGAAAGGATAAAAAGGGAAATGTAAAATATGGGGTTCTTGATCGAGTTGTTACCAGAGAGATCAACGCCTTGAAGAGTGAGAGTCTGGATTGCATCTTCAAGGGCTTCAGTGGGGTCCATACCTAGATCTTCTATGTTCTCTTTTACTAGTTCATCAAAAGCTTCTTGTGATATTGTACGGGCATTCTTGCTTGGTGGGCCCATTATTGTAACTTCTTCTGGGTTTTTGAACTTGTGTGACTGAAGGAGGGAAAGGAGAGGGAAAGATGGAGGGAGCCGAAGGCGACTTCTTACAGGCTGGTTTTAAACATTTAACGACGTGTTGTTGTAATTAGCTTACATGTCGTTCATGTTTCTGTGACTTGTAGTCTTATGGATGATATAATTTGTCTACCAGTACGAGTATGCTGCATGTCGTTCAGTTTTTATGATTTTGTTTTTTTGAATCTTTAATTTCTTTTAAGATGTATGTCTGCATGTACCTGTACACGTGTAGGATTAAAAT
>Ga0325410_1009615_pt1 | contig 10294 bp, 3 predicted proteins | sample PopdelMetagenome_16_FD_206182 | JGI IMG/M metagenome (GOLD analysis project Ga0325410, IMG submission 206182) | Populus deltoides microbial communities from Bellville, Georgia, United States - Xylem-PdIQD-R3 | ecosystem: Host-associated > Plants > Phyllosphere > Stem > Wood/Secondary xylem...
TACGTATCAATCAAGTGCAGCCTAATTAAGCTTTAGTTAATTAATTATTTTTATTGGTGTTAAGAGAATTTTCTTAACTATAATAAGATTTCTATTTTAATGAAAACCCACTTGATATAGACCTAAATTGAATGCTTGAGTTAACAAAATTCAATGAAAGGAAAAGCAAATTTTATCACAGAGAAAAAGCAAAGACTTGTAATAAAGCAGTCCTACAAATTCAAATGCCTTTCTCCGTATATTTTCTCCCAGTAAAACAAAAGGAGGCCGCCGAAATTAATTCTATAGAGTAGAGATATTTTGAAATCGAAAATTATTATACATGGAGTCTAAGCTCTCAATTGATATATATATATATATATATATATATATATATATATATATATATATATATATATATATATATATATATATCGCACCAAATAATAAAGTATCACCCAAATTTCATGAACACATGGGCACATACAAATTAATCCACATCAATATCGTAGTACAAATAACTCAAATAAATTGGTATTTGAATCCAAAAAAACCCCTTAATCTGGAACTGTCATAAATGAGCCGAAACAAGGTGGAGCAGTGCTACGCACACGCGCTTGCAGTTCGAGTCGAGGGATTGGTGGTGGTGCATGCTCTTTATGTGCTGCACTGACCGGCAAAAAAAGAAAAGAAAAGAAAAGAAAGACAGCAAAAACATCGGGGTTTTGAGGGGTAATTGAGGTTGTGACTTATGGGTTTTGTCTAGGGAAGGCTTCATGTTGATGTTGGTTGGTTATGGTGTGGTGTTTTCAAGTGATTTTTAGGTTGAAAAGTTGGTGGTTTTCAGGTATGGTTTTTTTCTGGGCAAAATTAGAGTAGTTTGAGTTGAGGTTTTGGGTGGATCAACACTGATAAAAAGGAGACCAGAATTGTGTTGAGGTCGGGTTGCTCCTGTCGGTTTGAGAGGATAAGATTGAACATTTATGGGTTGAAATGAGATCGGTCAAGGGCTGTTACGGGTTGCTATGAGTTGGTTTGTGAGGAAATCAGGCTGTTGGGTTGGTTCGGTCAAGGGTTATTGTTGTTGGTGTGTCTCCAGTGACCGGTCGAAAAGTGATGAGAGAAGGTGGCTAGGGTTTTGATATATATATATATATATATATATATATTTTTTTTTAGAGAGGGTGGAAGATGATGAATAGTCCTTTTCCTCTCTGTTTTTTTTTTTGTTTTTTCTTTTGTTTTTCTTTCTTTGTTCACTCTTTATTACGTGTTATTTCTCTGTATTTTTTTTTATCTCTTCGATTTTCTCAGTGTATGCTTTTGCAAAAATATTTCGGGCTACCTATCTATTAATTTATAGGTCCTTCATCATATGTATTTCCTTTTATATATATATCCTTTTATCCGTCTATCTTTTAATTTTTTTTTATTTCAATGTTGTTTTGGAGAGGCTCAGACTTTTTCTTTTTTTCCCCTATTCTTCACCTTATTGTCGTTTCACTCCCCAGTTTTATTTTTAATGTTTTTTGAATATAAGACCAAAAACCGTTTACGACAAATATATTGTTTTGGTTTTATTAAAATTAATATGACTTCGCATGCAGATCATTTTAAAGAGATATTTCTTACAATCCCACCATCCTATTTTTTTTTCCTGTAAGTAATCCAATATGTTAAGGGAAAACAATAAAAATTAAAAAATTTATATATATATATATATATATATATATATATATATATATATATATATATATATATATATATATGGATTATTTGAATTATTGAATCGACAATTAGGCCTCAAATTAAAATCTGTAATTGAAAACATATTGCAATTGTTTTGTTTAATTGTATATTGTGATGAAAATATTTTCCATACAAATTAACGAACAACATGTAATAAATAAAAGCAATAAAAATTATAGGAATATTTTAGGCATGAAACAATGCAAAATACACACAATAATAATTATTAGGAATATACTAATCTTAGAACAAAATGTATAGTGTGCTCTCATCAAATTTCCAAGGCTAGCGAAGTGAGTCTCTCGCAGTCAAATGCTTTTAATTTGTTAATGGATTTTAGAAGAATAAAAGGGAATGAAATAAATTGATGTTAAAGAGGCTAAATCTTTGCGTTACTTGATGCAAATGGTAATCTCTCGGAATTTCAACTATACTACTTTCAAAAGTTGGCTTATTAACTTAGAAAACAAATTCAAATTCTTTATATGACAGTCCTACCTAAAGTTCTGGAATTAGTAGTAAGCAAAATGACACCATTAAGAGACAAAATACTTGTTCTGCTTGCTTGTTATATCCGTACAATCCCTCATCCTTATTTCTATAAAGGACTTTTTGGGCTTCAGTAGTGATGATAAATTAATCTAAATTTCATGTATATGGATATGATCCAAATGGGTGTATATATATTAGCAATTTTATTTTTTATTAATTAATAAATAATAGTAGATAATAGATACCTATTTATTAGAAAATTATATAAATCATATTTTAAAATATCACGTAATTAACAAGTTTAGCTACTGGGTCAAAATGATTCTTTAACATGGTATCAGAGCCCTGTTGATCAAGCGGTCACGACTCTGAATCTCATCACTCATTCTATTTGATAAAAAAAAAAAATTAAGCGCAAAGTAATATGAGCTTATACAAGTTTCAAATTCAAAGGGCTTTCACTTAAACGAATGTGTTAGAAAATTATATAAATCATATCTTAAAATACCATTACCTCACAACTTATGTTACTAGATTGAAATGATTCTTTAACGCTATTGGATATTCAATAAATAATCTACGAACATCTTAATTTCTTATCCAATAAATAATAAATAGGGTATGAATACATGAAACTCGACCTACAGGGGTACTCATTGCCTTCCCTCGCTACTAAAATTAAATTTTTGAAAAACCTAATAATTATTTGATATTTGTATAAAGCGAACATCATTGTCATGTGATTAATACATATTTTTAGCATTTGGACGGTGGGAATCTGGCACCTGATTTGAAGAGAATTTATAAAAAAAGAAACAAAAAAATGTTGTCAAACCTCATGCTTTCTAATCTCTAATGTTTCGAGTAAATTTAAAGGGCAATCGATCTTTTGTCAAGTCTCGCGCTCTCTCTCTAACCATTTTCGCATAATATTTGGTGGGAACTTTATGCTTTAGCTATCGCTTTATATATTATAATTATTTTCTCATCTTAGACATTGATTGCGGCAGAAGAATATATATGAAGTTTCTCTCATCAATAATGAGATCTCATCATCCTAGCAAATAGCTACTCTGTGTGTGTGTGTGAATGATAAAAAAGATATTTTTTACTCTCACCTAAAAATTGAAGTTTTTAGATTGAGTAGTCATTTCACATTGCTTAAGAGTTGGTTAATTCAACCTAATGTTTAGGAGCACAAATTAATCCTCAAAATCTTCATTTAATTTATTTATAAATTAATTTCAATTTAATTCTTTCTTTTCTTAAATACAGTTGTTTTTCGTTTCGAGTTTTCGCTCTTTAGACTTTAATCAATATTATGAGTTCGTGTTGTTCAAGTGTTTCTTTGTCAGGGATTTATTTGATTTCTAACAATCAGTAAGATAACCTCGACTATTATAAAAAATACAAAATAAAATAAAAAAGTGTGTAGATTATGGACAATGGTGTATGATATATTTTTATATTTAATTTCTAAAATTAATAAGATTTTTTTTTTCTTTTTTCATTTTAGAATGGTGGACGTTAATTAGACCAGTAGTATGATATATTTATATATATATATATATAGAATTATGCACGGTCAAGTTAAAATGGTACAACATCAGATACTTACAACGTAGTATTTTGTTTTTTTAAGAATAATTGAACTGATAGGAACAGAGATGTAATTATATATACTCAGAACGTACTTCACAGTGCTAAAAGATTATTCATGCCATATTTGGAAAACACATCTTATTTTGGAACCTTATTAATTACGGAAGTTCAATGAATATTAATTGACGATGTTTATAGAACTATATGTTCAAAGAATATTAATGTGAATTTTTTTGAATATATGAATGTAATAAAAGATTTATATCTTGTTCTGATATCTGGAAGGAAATTACACAACTAATTGAGTTTTATTTTGGTATTATTTCTGAGAAGCAGAATCATGGAAACTAAATTTTTTTTCAGTTTTTTCTTACTAACATTTTTTCTCCTAGATCCTCTCAGTTTTTTTTTCCTAGTGAAACAAAAAATCACACACAAAAAAGGAAAAATATACAAAATCAAATTGGAAATTAAAAGACAGCAGTAGTGAGATCATGACGGAGATGCTGGTTCATTGAGGAGTACCTCTCTCACAAGAGCTTAAAAGTTCTTCCAAATATTCAGCTCCTAGATCCTCGAACACCACCACTTCTTTGGTTGCTAACCCGTTCCCTTTCCCCTTCCCTTTCCTACTCACTGCCCTTCTTTTGGAATGAGTCTTCTTCAGTGCCTCGGCTGGGGAGCACCAGTACTGATCTTCTAAACCATTTTTCATTTCTCTTAATGATTTTCTCACTTTCTCAATCGGAAAATTGAGGACAGCCTTAGAGCCATGCAAGGATAATGCAGCTTGGTCATAAGCTAAAGCAGCCGCTTCACCAGTATCAAATGTGCCTAGCCAAACTCGCACTCCATTTCTAGTGGAATCTCTTATTTCCGCCGCGTATTTTCCCCACGGCCGCTTTCGGACCCCTCTATAGGTCTTTTCCCTTCCGAGATTTTCTTCTGCAGCATTCGGAGCGGCTTCCTTTTCCTTGATCTCATTCGAGGAAATAAGTTCCGATAAGTCTTTGGCTTTGTTATTTGGTGGAACATCGGAGGCAACTCTAGTAGCAGATTCTTTGGCTTCGGTGAAAGGAACATCAGATGGAAGTGTCTCTTCAGAGTCATTTGAGTTGAATAGATAGAAATTATCATGAGGGTTAAAAAGAAGGTCATCCTGCAATAGATCTAGAGAGCTGGAGGGAGAAGATGGCGAGAACTCTAGATTTGGGTGGTTGAAGAAAGAATGATCCATCGATCCTTCATCAGTTGTTGGGTACTGCTATAACTTCTTCTAAGGTCACCTAACTTGTTTGCTATCATCTGAATACCTGCCCTTATATAAATATGCACGAAGACGAAAGAGAAATTACAAGAAAAAATCATAAAAAACATGCATTAATTATTGCAATATAGAGGGAATTTTATTTTATTTTATTTTTTTTTGTGATGGGAAGACTGAGCATTTCGGGGGGGGGAAATACAGCTACAAATTGCATTTTTGCAATTGAATGAGGACCCACACATTAGTTATACACAATTTGCTAATTAATTTGATTATTTTTGTTTCTTTAACTTAAATGATACTAACTAGGCACTTCCCTGCTCATCATAACTTTTCTCATATAGCTGAAACCATTAGTGGAGCTAGACAATTTTTTATTTTCTTATTTGAGAACCAAGTGGTTTTATTATAGGGGACCGAGCTTAAAATTTTATTTTATCTTACCTAAATTAAGATAAGATTAAATTTGAATCTAAGTCTATTTAGATATATTTGATTAATTTATAAATAAAAAAATAGTGAGTTAGTACAAAATCAATGTTTATTATAATTAATTTAACATGGGCTACATGGTTGGTCAATTAGGCTCTTACACCTTTTTTTTTTTTTTTAATCATGAAATCTCATCCCCTTTAATTATTAAGAACTCAAACGATCTGGCATAACAGAAGATGAAAAGGGAATGATTGATAGGGGACTCTCCTCTGTATATTCTCCGAATCTAAATAGCTAGATAATTTACTAAGAGGGTGGACAAAAGAAGAAAAGCCATTCCCTGGTGAATAATATCATCGTTAGAAAATAATATAAATCATATTCTGAAATTTCATTTAATAATTTGAGTTATTGGGTTGAGATGATTCTTTAATATGATATCAGAGCCTTAATAACCAAGTGGTCATGAATTTGAATTTCACCATCTCTATTTATTTGATAAAAATTAAGCACAAGGTAAAATGGGTCTGTGCAAATTTCAAGTTCAAAATACTTTTACTTGAGGCGTTGTGTTAGAGAATAATATAAATCATATCCTGAAACCTCACCTAATAGTTTAAACTATTGGGTTGACATGATTTTTTGAGAGTCATCCACTTCATGGCCAAGTTCATTTTGAAGCAGATGTGAGGAATTGAGAGCATGGATCACCAATTTTTCTTTTCTTTTCTTTTTCTTTTTGATAAATAGCTTGTATGCCATCGACAGTGGTGGAGCTAGAGTTTTTTAAATGAGGGGACAAATTATTAACAAATATTATATTATATAGACATGTATTAGAAATCAATTCAAAACATATATATTAATTCAAGTAAAATTAATTTAAAAATACTTTTAAAATGAAAAAACTTACATTATAATTGTTCTCTTAGAATTTTAATAAACTACTATGTCAATGCAAGAGATATCAAGAATAGTGGTTTTGCATGAATATTAATTTATTTCTTTATAATAATAAAAAAATATTTAATTGATTAAATTAGCAGATTTAAACATTTATTTTAAATATATTCATAACAAAACTCCTAAATTATCATAAACTCTAATATTTTTAATAACTAATTATAAAAAATTCAAATTCAAATTAGACAATAAAATAAATAGAAAAAATTAAAAAAATTACCTAAAGCATAAAGTAAAAGGCACAAAAAATTTATTGATAAGAAATTTGCGTATAGAAAAGACAGAATAGCAGCTGAAAAAACCCTCTTTATTTTGTTATACAGGGAAAGATAAAGAAACAAAAGGGAAAAGAAAAAAAATTGGGGAGCTGTAATTATATATATATATATATATATATATATATATATATATATATATATATATATGTTAACAGATGAGTCAAGTTAATACTTTAATATAAAAATAAATTAAGGGGGCAATTGCCCCCTTTTGATCCATTGTGGCTCCGCCACTGGCCATCGATCATACAATCTGTTTCCATCAGAACATTTGTGGGCTCCATTTTTAAATGGTCATCAAAAGTGATAGGCAGGCATGGTGTGTCTAGCTACAGATGAAATACTTCAGCCTGCTCTCATTTATCGGTCTGATGCTATAAGCATACTATAAATTTAATTCTTATCGAGTTCATCACTTATACCAGGCAGATATATGTTCGATAATGGTGCAGCTTTCCGAAAATGCAGAAGGAAGGAGAGAGATAGGAAGGAGAGGATTGAAACATTGGACAACCTAATCTCCTTCTGTAAGAGGTGGGAAAGCTTACCATTAGTGTAGAAGGGAAGAGGAAGAAGCCTCACCCCTGAACCTGTTGTAGACGTGCCTATACCATCCATTGGTGCATGGAAGTCATTCGCTGCAGCTTTGCACCTCCACAGCTCGCGTCTACCATAAGCCACCATGTGCAAACACTATTTTGACCATTTTCCAGCTTCTCACGGCAGTCCTGACAACTTCAAAAAGTCAATTTCTCGCATTAATGAATTTTTTAAATAATTTTTAACATATTATTGAATTTTTGTGACAAAATATTTATAAATTTTGAATATTTTTAATTCACTAATTATGATGTAAAACTGATTCAAAATATTTTAAAATTGATATGTTGATGTGGTTTTGGAGTTGTTATGTTTTTTTACTCATTATGATGTGTCATCATTTTTTATTTGTGTTAATATTATTTTTAAATTGTCATTTTGTATTTGTGTGGATGCCCTTTTTATATGTTAATGTTGTTCTTAACTTGTTGTGGTGTTAATGTTCTTCTTAATTTGTTATTTTATATGTTCAGTTTTTTTATTATATAATTTTGTTGTATATTCAGAATTTTATTATTTATTTATCAACCTAAGATAAATAAACTATTAATGTATTTTATCTTTAAAAGTTAACCGAAAAAATCATGAGTGCATGATTTTATTTTTTACAAAAATATTTTTTCAAAACAATTTTCTAAAGATAAACTACTTTATAATTATTTTATTTTTCTCGAAATTTGTTTGTGTATTGAGGGCTTTATTATTCATGTATTAACCTATAATAATAAATAAACTATCACAGATGTTATCCTAAAAAGTTGACCAAAAATATAATGGAATTTTTTAATATATGACTTTATTATTTGTAAATACTTTCTTTTTTAAAACCCTTACTCCATAGAATTTTTTTCTTTTAATTTTGGTTTTATATTAATTATTTTTATTATCCAAAAATCAAACTAGTATTGAATCATTACCGGGCTTAATCCTGAGCTCTTATAAATGAATAATAGAATCATTTAATATGTGACTTTATTTTTATTATGTGTAAAATATTTTTATGATATAATATTTTTTTTCATTACAATTTTATCTCTAAAAACAATCCATGATACATGAACAATCACTTAGCATATCCTAAAAGGTTGTCTTAACAAGCAATAGAAGCGATTAATGTGTTCTAACCCAAGATTTTACCCCATTTATATATATATTTAAAAAAAATAGAAAAATTCAAAAAAATATGTATTTTCAATAAATTTAGTTAATTTTAATAATTTTGGTATTTTTATCATTTTTATTTAATTTTTATGTTAAAAAAAATGAATCATAAAAATAAAAAATAAAATAAGGGACACTCTATTGCCCTTTGGATTTTTGTTCATATTGAAATTCTTGTGAAAACTTTTACCAACCCAAGAAATCTACTGCCGTAACCAAAACTGATTTGATCTACACAGATCCGTTTTGTATAATAATTTTTCCTCCTATATTATTTTTTTTTCTTTCTTTTTTCTGAGTGAATTTCTACTCCTACTCTGATCAGTAGTTTCTTTTTTTTCCGATTTGAACGAGGGAGAATTTACCTCACTGTTATAAGCGTACGAAGGAGCATCCTTTTGCCACAAACTGTACATTTTGGGTCTTGCCGCACACACTTTGGGCCTAGGCTTTTCTTTCCTATAAACAAAAAAAAGGGCAATGCCATGTTGGTTTTCTGAGTGAAAATATTTATATTGAATCCTCCAAATTTTAGTTTGAACTAAATTCACGATGTGTTAAATCAATTTTTTGTAAAAGTATTACAAAAATATAGAGGCATTACTAACATATTTAAGAATGAAATTTTAAAAAAAATCAACTATAAAAAATAACCTAAAAGACCTGTGTCAATCTGGTTAACTTCTAAAATTTATGATTTTGGTAATAAGACTGAAATAACCTAAACAAATAAAAAATAATCTAAGTAAATTAAAATAAATTATAAAACTCAATTCTTAATAAATATAATATTAAATGATGAAATTAAAAAATATATTAAAAATTAAATAAAATAAAAAACAAATTATTGTTCTAATAAAGAGTAATTTGTGAGGAGGGGACACAGATTTCGCCTCCTCCATTCATTTTTGTTAATAGATGATAGCAATGGTCTCTTTGTATAGCTATTTTTTTACTGGCTATAAAATATCTTAATGAAGTTATCATTTTTTATAAAAAAAAGAAAAAAAAAAAAAAAAGATAGCAATGGTTTGAAGTTCTTATGGCCATTCACAGGAAAAAAAGATAGCTATTAACGAGACGTCAGAATTTTCTACAATTACTTTAAGCGAAGCCTGCAATCTGCTTATAAAGTTTTGGTACCACCTCACTTGCTAGCTGCATATTTCATGGTCAGGCGGTGACTCTTTTTATTAAGGTGCTGTTTTTTTTTAAAATTAAATTATTAGATGAAGATACAAATATAATTAATATTATTTTTTAATATATTTCTTTAAATAAAAGATCTTTAGGCTTGAAACTTATACAAATTTATATAATATTGTGCTTAATTTTTATTAAATAAATAGGAATGGTGAGATTCGACTCGTGACCGCTTGGTCATCAAGACTCTGATACCAAGTCAATGAACCATCTTAACCTTAAAGCTTAAGTTAGGTGAAGTTTTAAAATATTATTTATATTATTCTCTAATAAATAGTTATAATAGTCTAATATTTGATAGAAAAATCTTGTATCAATTTTTCTTTTCTCACCAAAAAAAAAATGTTCGTGCTATAATTTATATATAAAAAAAATAGTATGATATTTTGAACTATCGAACACATTTCACTACTTAATTTTATTTTCTGCTTCCGCCACTGCACACACACACCTCGCTACCAAAACTTGGAGCGTGTAGGGCACCTTGTTTTCTTTTCGACCAGGTAGAAGTAAACGATGGGAGTTGAGAGGGAAAAGTCGTCACATAGGTTCACTTTAGTGATCA
>Ga0325410_1009618_pt1 | contig 10291 bp, 8 predicted proteins | sample PopdelMetagenome_16_FD_206182 | JGI IMG/M metagenome (GOLD analysis project Ga0325410, IMG submission 206182) | Populus deltoides microbial communities from Bellville, Georgia, United States - Xylem-PdIQD-R3 | ecosystem: Host-associated > Plants > Phyllosphere > Stem > Wood/Secondary xylem...
ATATGCAAATTATAGTTATTAATCGTTCTTGTCGTCATGATATGAATTTCTATACATGTATTTTGAAAAATAAAATACCATAATTAAAATGTTATTATTATGAATTTTCATTATTTTTAAAATCAAGAACCCTATATGATTAAAATATCCTCCTTGATAAGAGTTTTGTATTGTTATGCAAAGTATTTTTCACTTGAAAATACATTAAATAATTTTTTATATTTTTTTATATTAACATATTAAAATCATCGAAAAACTCTAAATATATTAATTTGATATTTTTCAAGCTAAATGTACTTTTAAAAAGCACCCATACACGAAACCAAATGGTGCTTTAATTAATATGAAATACCCTTTACAACTAACTTTATAATTTAGTTGCAGCTACTATGATTTTAAATTTTTATATTCATTTTTTAAATAGGAAAAAAATCATAAATAAATATTTGCTCCAGATAAAAAATTAAGAATAACTGATTGATGTAATTAGTTTGGTGATTTCTCATGTAATTAAACAATCCTTCCTTCATTTGGAGAGTTACACCTTAAGTTCTTGGTCACAAAAGGATACACAGTATATATCTGATCACAAAAGGATATGTATATCTCACAAAATCCAGCAATACCTCAAAGCATTAAATAGTTTTTCGTTTTGCAATAAATGTTTTGCCATCTATTTCGAAATGGCTAGATATTCTTCCTTATTTGATGACTAATTATTTTTAGTCATTTTGCTTAGACGAATCTGAAGTTCGTATAGCGCGGCATGCTCGTGGCACGACTTGCCAGTGTTTGGTTCTTGAAGATAACATATATTTTCCTATATAATGGACTTATAGTTTGATGAGCCTAATGCACCTCGCAAATTGAGCCTTTTGATCACTCCTTGTAATCTTCTTCTTGAGTTTCATTGCCCTCGCATAGCTTTCTCAGCCCTCCCCTTATGGCGAACAACAACTTCAATGTTTCAAGCAGTTCCATCGTTCATGAGAACAGTCTTGTTCTCTCCCTCAACTCCAATTTAGCTCAAGATCATGTGAATGGGCACTGCAGAATCATCCCACAGAGCCTTGCTCCAACCATTGGTACTGTCCAACCAAACAACCTTTTTGTCCCTCAAAGAGCTGGTCTTGGCCAAATTGCACTGGGCCAAAGGTTGAGTGAAGTAAGGAGAACTCATGTTTCTTCGTTGAGTGTAAGGATTCATACTATCATTGAATACCTCCCAACTGAACAGAATCAAATTGAAGCTCTTCCCCTTCAGTACCCAACAAGTGACTATACTGTTACTGAAATTCCAAGAACTACGTATACCCAGTTTCTTCCCCCAGCCTCACCTAGGGAGCTTCTTTTTACTCCAAATCACAACAACATCCATCTCCAAAGCCTGAATCCAAATGATGGTTTTGGCATTCAAGGCCAACCCAATTTCCAAAACCACAACCTAACCATGTCCAATCAAGTGAATCAACACAATGCTTATCGTCCATATAGCCCCCCAAACCGACAAATGATCAATTTTATGAACCTTGATCATCTTAATCATAGTCATGGAAACAATGATGGAATTGTTTTGAATCCTGAACCTTTGAGTGTCTGTGCACCACCTGGAATATCTTGGGCTCAAAACCCTAACCTAAATCTTGGCCAGAACCATAATCTTGAAACCAGCCAACTTGATATTGATCAGGTGAGAATAAATCCAAGGGACGAAGCGAGAGACATCCCTAACAACCAAAGCAGCACAAGTTCTGAGGATGAAGAAGAAATGGGGCTTAATGATGGAGTAACTCATAGCCTTCCTCATCAGAAATACGGGCCATACATTTGCCCTAGATGCAAGAAAATATGCGAAACTTCACAAACTTTCGCGGCTCATATGCTAACACACTACAGAGTCGAAAACAAGGAACAAAGGAAGAGAAGGCTAGCAGCCAAAAACAAGAAGAAGAATCTTCACCAGATTCATTCACGTGGCAATGGACTGACGATATCGCCTGCGGGTACTGAAAATCTTCAGGAGGTTCATTCACGTGGCAGTGGACTGACAATATCGCCTGTGGGTACTAAAAGCAAGGTTCCATTGAAGGTGTATGTGAGGAGAAAGAAGGCTGCAGGTGGGAAGGCAGAAATGGCGACTAGCAAGAGGGTTGTGGAGGATAAGGTCCGGAAATACTGTCCTTGACGAAGCAAGCAGCTCGTCTCCCTTCGGTGTGGTGAACAAGGGGGTACCCATGTAAGCCTTCACCAAAAAAGTCAGCTTTCTAAAGCAATATATTTATATATATGGAATGCAATAGTGTTCTGTGTACTCCTTTGAATTCAATAAATAAACTTTGGATTTTCATTTATCATTTTGAAAGATGAATGTTTATTAAGCAATTTAAAATTTCAAGGATAAAATAAATTGGTGATGATTAATTTTGATGCTTATCAATGAACATACTGGAATTTTGGTGCCAAAATTTTTAAATGTATGTCTTAAAAATTAGATTCTATATTTTATTTTTGTATATTAAATTATAAATTTGATGAGTTAGATTTATAATAGGCTCAAAACATATATAGCTATAATCAACAATAGCAGCACGGTTTACAATTTTAGAGGTCACTTCCTTTGAGAATAAAATAATATATACAATTTTAGAGGTCACTTCCTTTGAGAAAATGAGAGAAAGGGAGTAGGAGGGAGGAGGGAATTTGGGTGTTATAAAGAGGAAAATTTGAGGGAAGTAAAAAAAAAAAAAAAAAGGAAGAGAGAGAGAAATTAAATTTTGAATAAAATCTGAATTAATTAGAGACATAATTACTAATTAATAGAAAATTCCATAGGTAATACAATTATTTTTTTGCAGGAATTTTTGTTCGGAAGAAATTAAATTTTGAAAATAATTTAGAGGGATTTAAAATATTTCTGATGGAATTACAATGGAAATTATTTTTTATTTTTGTAATTAAAAAATATAAATTAAAATTTTTCTGACGGAATTACCGTTTTTAAGTTCCACCACTAATTCTGTTCGTCGCTAATTACTAATGAAACTAATTTAACGGTGGAATTTTTCCGGAATTTAGCGACAAAGGTAATTCTAATTCTGTCGCTAGTTCCTACTTTTCTCGTAGTCTTGGGAGTTAAGGGAAAGATATCTTACATACATTAAGCACATTTTTCTTACAAAAAAGACCTATCTAGCTAGTAAATTAATAACTCCATATGATACTTCCTTTTATTTTGGTAACCATAGTGTTGGAAATAGTATTGTCAGTAACGTTCCACTTTAATGCTTCTATGAACATGTTTGGGAATACGATGCAAACCATGTTTTTAAAATAAAAAAAACTTTTTTACTAAAATTTAATATGATTTGTACGTTTTGGATCGTTTTGATGTGCTGGTGTCAAAAATGATTTTAAAAAAATCATTAGCATACATTTCGGCACAAAAAGTTATTTGAAAAGCAACCGCTACCACACTGCCAAACACCCTCTATACATGGGAAAACTTTATATAGGAGTTCACTGTAGCAAACGTCTAGGTTGCAAGAATCAACGATTTGAGAATTAGGTTTTGATCAAACCAATAGATTAATATAAGATTTTATTTTTTCAACCTAAACTGATTTAAATCCATGGTTAATTAGGCTTTGTGTTGATATATTGAACCGGTTCAAACTTTATCACTGTATCTCAAGATATATAATACTTAATATTTTCTTGAGAATACGTGAAGACTTTAGTTTGAAAAGTTTTGAAAATCTTTGGAGACACAATTGAGATTTAAAAAAAAAAAAAACTTTGAGAACTGTATTACCCTCTTTGTATTAAGTTTGAGGGCTAATTAAAGTTTGCTCAAAGAATAATCACTGAGATTTTTAGAGAACTGAGCAATACATACCAAGACCAGACATCAGAATTATTTTATATCAAGTATCGAACAATGTCCTCCAATATTGAAGAGCTAGTGTTAGCATCATGTGATCAGTCTTTTATATTTAAGAGAGAAGTAGGCAAGTCACAGTTCCTGAGCCTTCAATCCCTTTGGAAACAAGAGAACAATGTGAACTCTCCAAGTTTAAATGGCTGTATCAGAAATGAAGCAGGTTCAGAATATATTTACAGGGGATGAATTCATGCCAAGCATTCATAAGACAGAAAGGTTTTTGGCTTCTGATAATTTGACTGTTTAAAATGGCATTGGCTTGCCTTGAGGTTTTCTCGGTATGATGCCCTGCCAGCTCCCTCCAGGTTTTGATGACAACAGTCAGAGTATCTGACCCTTTGACAAGTTTTCTTGCTTCGGTGCTCAACTATCAGCAACTAAGTGGAGACCAGAATGTTGCTATTAACCTCTGAAGTTTCTGACGTGTATGCGAACAAGGAATTCGAAAGCCGGCAAAATTGTAAAATTTTGATGTAAGTGGATGGATTTTTTTCCTAACAAGCTAAGGATCTTCTCCAGAAATGATGGCATGTAGCTCTTTTGCTGTCCATGTTACTTCAGCTAGGCTTTGTAGTGGAACCGAAATTTCTTCTGCAATTATCATTAGCAGATTCCTGCATTCTGCAGCAGAAAAAAGCATGTTATATCATACTTAAACTCAATATTCTAAGAACAGGAAATCACAAGGTGATGGAGCACCATCTGTCATGATATGCCTGAGAATCCAAAAAGAAATTCTGGAAGTGGAAAATATCAGTAACTTCTTCCAGGGCTTTGAACTTTAGGGAGCAACTTTTAAGCTTGTAAATAATAGCCGCATAGTTTACCATATCGATGGAATGGATAAAATATCCAAAGGAAAGTTACTAACCTGGATTTTTACTGAGATTTAACAAGGACATTGAAGCAAGAACTTGGTGCTCAATCTGCTCATCATCTTCCAAGATTTCCTCGAGCCCAGAGATGAGAGTGGGGAAGCCAAAGAGCTGGAGCTCCGAATCCGGTAACAAAAAGATTCCACAGCTTAACCATGCAATTGTGGTTAGGCATGCCCTCACTAAATCCAAGATTCCTGAACTTAAACACTTTGATATGGTCTCTAAAATTGACATTTTGCCATTAGAAAGCAATGATTCTGACAAGTTCCTCAACCATTCTTCGCTGGACTCTTCTTCATCTTCCTGTTTTTCATAATAAATAACATCAAAAACTTCGTGTTTGTACTAAACTTAATAAACTCAGATGCAGAATATATAATCAATATAAGAAGATCATTCAGGAGAACAAACGTACCGGCGAAAGAGGATCATCGAGAAGTAAATTATCTTCTCGAGAATTTACTTCATGATTTTTATCAAACCCTGCTTGCTTTAGGATCCAACTTTCTGTTGATGAGTTCCCAGAAGCAGAAAAAATCCCCCCCAAGACATTAAGTGCTCTGCAAGACTGTTCCCGGACCTTCTCCTCAGTTAAGCTACTTTCCAAGGCCATTGAAATGGCATCAACGGCTTCCTTTCTGTAGATGCTATACTTCCGAGGTTCAACCTGCAAAAATAAAATCATCTGTAAAAACATAGTCAAAGTTCTGAAGTGGCTGTCCGGATGGAGGAAAGGGTTCGAGGAGCACACCAGAAGATCCAAGTGTAAGATCAGAACAGCCACCAAGGGTTCCTCAGCTGGAGAACTCTGAAGATAGACGAGTAGAATGTCCATCGCATGCATTATTGTCTCACTAGGTAAGCCACTTATAAATTGTTTAACCCCTTTCCTCCTGTAAATAATATCTGTTAAATGTCTTTGATCTTGCTAATAACCAAGATTAAAGAAGGAGCAGATGATTCAAAAAAAAAAATCAATGGCAAACCAGGTCATAAAATATGTATAGAAACCCACTTTCCCCTTCCTTGAAAAATTACCCAGACAGATAATTGCAAATGCACAAGTGCACACACATGCACAAATCAAAAGAAAAAAACAAAGAAGGGAAAGATTGTCTCTTCATCACTTCCATAGTTCATCTACAAATGTTTAAACTGCACGAAGTAGCACAGGAAGTGAAAAAAGCAGCTCAAGTAGAATTCATCACCAACCTGCTCAAACAAACTAACTCAATCAACAGACGTACAACATTTCTTGCAGACTTAGATTGGTTGCTGTGGAGTAACTCGAAGAGACATTGTTTATCAATCTTGATAGCTATATGGTGTCTGCAACTTGACTCTGCCTCAATACAACATGATAAGAGAGCTGCAACCAGAGTTTTCTCTTCCAAACTACCAAATTCAAACCTTTTAATGAGAAATTCCAGGACTCCAAGAGAAATGAGGTGTTTGGCATTTGTTAATCTTTCCTCCCTGCTGGAAGAAGCAAGAAGCTTCTCAAGTATGAATAAAGCATCTTCATTTTTTTGTCGTGAATCATATGCCTCAGAGTTCTTGAATATTTGAGATGCAAAAGACAATAGGTGATTACATCGCTCCAACTTCCAACTATCGATCACACGCTTCAAAATAAAGTTGGTGAGTGGTATAGTTGGACATTCTAAAGTTTTTCCTGTTATGGGACATGTTCTGTTTCCCTGATTAAACCATTTCCTGATGGCTTCTCTCTCAAAGGTTTGACCAGTCTCCAGGGTCACTGGATCCTCAAACAACTGTCTGGTGAGAGGGCAAACAAAGTCCTGTGGAATACTTTCAAAAATGGATCCTTCATCAAAAGATTCATGCCTTCCATTTAACCCTGCACTGGGAGAGTGCAATATAAGCACTCAATCAACATTTTGTAAAGGGAGAATTAATCTTAAGATGTTCTGACTCACCTTCGATAGAAGCGCTTGCGTTGATTGCCTGCACTTAACATGATAGTCAAAGAAACTATTAGAGAAATTTGTAGGCACATGGTAAAATGCAGAACAGTCAGGAATTCAGTATATTTTGCCAAGAAAAGTGAGATCACACCTTTTTGGAATGTGAAAGGTTTGAAACAGTGAGATCACCAGAATCCTCAGTTCGTTGAATTTTGAAAACAGATTTTGCTAGGGTCTTGAGGGTTAGCTCATTTTCTTTTGTATGTGAAGATGAATTTAGCATACGAGTGTCTCCAGCAGATACTTGCCCTGCACTGGATTTGCGAATGTCATCTTTCAGATCTGTGTCTGGTGAAACACTCACATTAACCAGCTTCCATTCTTCGTCAGATGCTGATAAGAGCCCATTATCCTGCAGAAATGTTAATATTCTTGAGAGCATGAAAAAAAAATTGCAGAGAGAAGGTGAGAGGAATAAATTTAAGGACTACCATTTTCTAATCCAAATGTTAATTATCAATAAATACCATCCAAATATGTTAGATATATGCAACTCATAAAATTGAATTGAAGTGACTAACAAAGCAAATAATTAAAATAAATCATGTAAGGAAACGTTATAGAGATACGGAAAATCGCACGAAAATACTCACAAGAATGGACGTGTTATCTTGTAAATTCTCAGGGGAATGGTTTTCTATATCTTGACCAGGATATTTGACCATTTCGGAAGAGCTTGTCAGTGTTTGTTTGACTTGAATAGGAGATGAACCAGAGCTGTTTGCACCATTATTGAAGTTATCTGCCTTCCAATTTTCTTCAGCATCATAAACTCTAGGTTTACTTGAATGGCCAAATACAGCATCGTATAATTTCTTACTCACCATTGGCTGGGGTGAGAAAGGAGCAGCCGGACTAGCTGGTCCTGAAGAATGATCTTGCGAACCTCCCTGATGTGAAATGAAAGGGATGTTGACTGAAGGAATAGAAGGAGCTTCCACCCCCTCTGCGAGCCAATCCTTGTAGTAAAGTGCAAATTGGTAAGTACAAGAATCCAGAACTTCATTATAAACTTTGTCAAGAAACTTAAGTTTCGTAATCTTGCTTGCCGTGTTGAATAAAGGATCTGCCTCTTGTTTGTACCAAGTCTTCAAATGTGAAAGATGAGGGAAGAATAGATAGTCCCACAGTTCAGACAACAGAAGTGTTCTTGCCAGAAAAGGAGAAGCACAAAACACTTGCAAAAGATGCTTAGCTGAAACCTTATCCTTCTTTCGTAGCTTGTATATCACACTGAGGTAGATGTGAGCACAAGCTGACAACCTAGAATTTGGAGTTCCTGATGTGTAGTCATCTTTCAGATCATTTGAGTTCAAACTTGTGATCACACTAAGTAGCAAAGCAGCTGTTTTCAAATCCTTTGTCCCTGCAGCTGCCTCAACAGCCTTTTCCACTGTTTCAATAGCTTGTTCAAGATTGGCCTTGGCCTTGATCTCAATGCTGTTGCCTTCTTCTATTTCGATAGAAGCAAGTGAAGAGAAACAATTATGGCGAAGCGTGGTTCGGAATTCTGCATCTTTGAAAAAACGCTTGATATAGCCATTTAAGATGGAGATTACAGCTTTAACAGCAACTTCATCAAGAGCAATTTCAGGAACTGCTGGTGCCCTTTTCTGATTCTTTGGTCTCTGATCATCTTCAAAGCCATTGCCAATCTTTGAGCCTCTAACCGAACTTTCATAAACCGCCTCAGACTGGTCCACACTTCTCCTGTTGTCATTGCTAAATTCTGAATGTTTTTCCAAATTTTCATTAGAAATGCTGTGATGCCTCTCAGGAACTTTCTTATCCTTTCCTTTCCCCTCTCTCTGCCTCTCCTTGCTCCCATTACCTTTCGATAATCGTTCAGTTCTCTCTGAATAATATGCTATATCAGAGGGTGTATCCTTAAACGTCTCATTTTCTTCTACACCAACCTCAACAATCTCACTACCCTTGACATCTTCCAATGTTTCAACTTTCAGGGTCTTATCTTCCTTCACATCTTTCGAACCTCTGCCGCGATGTTCAGCCTTCAATCTTGAATCTAATTTTTCTCTTTTAACCAGGTCATCCCTAGGTCTCCTACTCAAACTACTATTACTTCCTGGTGATTCACCTCTCAAGGTATACCGAGTGACATCAGACCTTGTCCTTTCGGTCTTGATTCTCCGCATAGATGGACCAGATGGAGAGTCTCTTTTGCCTTGGTCACCGAAAGGGTAACGAGGCATACTTGCAGCTTCTGCTTTGAATGAAGGTCTTGCCCTTGTCCCTGATCTCCCTCCTCTAAACCCTTCCTTTGCAAGAAGCTCCTCCAAAGATGTTGCCATTTTCTTGATAATATGATCCCCTCCCTGCACAGAACTTCATAGAAAAAAAAAAAGGGATAGAAAACAAAGTAGAGACCATCACAGATATCAAAAGAAAAGAAAAGAAAAAATCAGTGTTTATCTTACCTCCAAAATCCAACTTGCTCGAAATCTAGAAGCACAACATTTCTATCAAGAATTAAAATCCAGGCTCAATCACTTTACGATGATAACTGAGAAATGAGTGGAAATAACGCAAGAATATTGGGGAATCTTGGGGGGAGAAAAAAAGGGGAGATAAAGAAGATGCTTGACAAGCAAAAGCCATGAAGAGTTTCTGGATTGCCTAATATAAAGGACAGCAATAGCAAGGAAAAAACAAGGAAAAAAAATAAACATGGAGCTTGGAGGGGTCATTGCAATAGGCAACAAGGGAAAGAAGCAAGGCTGAAGAATGACAAATGCAAGACGACAAATGTGAAAGTTGTTGTTCCTTGTGAATTGGAGGTTTGTGATTCAATCCCATAAATATATACATGTGATCAATGTAATGTGAGTTCTATATGTTACAAGACTGATTCAAGGTGGTTTCTTCTATTATGAACTACCTAATGTATAAAAAGGCTAAAATCATGAGTGGTCACTTTACTTTGTACATCTATTCAAATCAGACCTTCTACTTTAAATTTAGACAATTTCATATTATCTTGCTAATCTTGTTATTCTTCCCAAGTTCACTTTGCAATGAAGTTGATAAAAGCATAGTTGTCGAAACTAATTTAGATTCTGACTTAATAAAATCCCGGGTCATTAGATTAACTCTTAAACATCAATTTAATTTATTTTTTTTAATTAATTTTTAAATAAAAACTTTAAATGTTGTTGTTTTTATTTATTTTTTTATATATCTCACAATTGATATGATGTGGTTTGGATTAAGATAAGCTAGGTTGATTAGGTTTTGATTTAGTTGATCGAGTTTAATTAGATCAACTCCTTACTTGATTTAACTTTTAAATTAGTGTTAGATTCTGGGTTAATTTATCGAGTCAAACTGGTCTCGACAAATATAGATAAAAGAGCTCTAGTAACAATTTAATGGGATGGAAGAGGGATTGATTTGAACAAATTTAAAGTAGAGAATTTGGTTTGATGAAACTTGAAAACTATAGGGACAACATAAATAAGGTAAAC
>Ga0325410_1009619_pt1 | contig 10289 bp, 4 predicted proteins | sample PopdelMetagenome_16_FD_206182 | JGI IMG/M metagenome (GOLD analysis project Ga0325410, IMG submission 206182) | Populus deltoides microbial communities from Bellville, Georgia, United States - Xylem-PdIQD-R3 | ecosystem: Host-associated > Plants > Phyllosphere > Stem > Wood/Secondary xylem...
TCATTCCCACTCAAAACATCCAAAAGCTATCTTGTGCTTTACAATGACATCCAAATAACAGAGGTAGTGGCGAAGATAGAATCCAGAGTGGCTAAGCACGCTGCCCAGAATAAGGCTATAACAAAGCACTTACACATAATTCCAATATTCATTGATTCAGTTGACCTGGTATATAGTATAAATTTAGCAGCATACGATTAAAATACAGCAGAAATATTAACCTCAAGGGACTAATATATAACCTAGATCCATTTAAATTCACTATGAAATCAAGAAAAAATACAGCATAAAAGTATAAATAGAGAAAAATAAAGGTAAGTGGAGGTGTCTCTAATGTACCTATGGAATTACGTCTAGGAGAACTTTTGAGGCATGGTATAGTACAGTGACTTTGAAATAATCCCCATAATGTAGATTGTTTATGTCAAGGTAAGAATCAAAAGAACTATCTGCCATCATTGGTCATCAACTGTGAAAAAACTTGGCTGTTTCTAATCTCTGAAGGACCATCACCGCTGTCGGTTTCTGTCTCTGTGTTAATTGATGGAGCTTGGGGAGCTATTCTAGGTGTTGTGAGCTCTGGTGCATTTGCATTGCTGTCGTCACGTGGTTCTCGTGATGGTTTAGAATCAGATTCTTGAAGTTGAAGTGCATACTCCAAATTCCATAACACGTCACCCATGCTTGGCCTATCGACACCATAGTCAGCCAAGCATTTCTCTGCTGTCTCTCCGAATTTCTTCAGAGAATTTTGCTTTATCTGTCCCATGAGATGAGGATCGATAATTTGCTCGAGTATGCCCTTCTTCTGCCATTGCATTGCCCATTCTGCTAAATTCACCTGCTCCCTAGCAAGTAATGGATCAACAGCGGGCCTAGCGCAAAGAACTTCAAGAAGCACAACTCCAAATGAATAAACATCTGATTTATCAGTAAGCTGCTGTCTTCGGAAGTACTCTGGATCAAGATATCCAAAGCTGCCTTTTACACCAGTACTTACATGGGTTTCATCCAGACACGGGCCAGATCGTGAAAGACCAAAATCAGCAACCTTGGCTAAGTAATTTTCATCAAGCAAAATATTCGTAGATTTGATGTCACGATGGATAATGCCTTGAGCAGAACCTGTATGCAGGTAGTGAAGACCTCTTGCTGCACCAATGCAAATCTCAAGCCTTTGCTTCCAAGAAAGATGAGAACACCCCGGGCCATACAAATGCTTCTTCAATGGCCCCTTTTCCATGTACTCATAAACAAGGATCATTTCTGACTGTTCTTCACAATACCCAACGAGGGAAACAAGATGGCGGTGGCGTATCTTAGACAAAACTGTTATTTCAGTTTGGAATTCTGGGAGTCCTTGCCTGGATCCTGGCACACCCCTCTTTACAGCAACCTTGGTGTTGTCTTTAAGAACCCCTTTGAAAACCATACCAAATCCACCAGAACCAATTATCAGACTGTTATCAAAATTGTTGGTTGCCAACTGTACATCGGCGAAGGGGATCTTCAAGCTTCGATATTCATTGACAGTCACTTCAGACATTCTACTATGCGTGCTACCTCCATATACACGTAAAGGTGTCCAACCTGCACTTTCTACTCGTGTTGGTTTCGGCTTCTTCTTCTTGCATTTACATGCAAGTATAACTACAAAGACAGCCAAACACAGAACAAAGCCTCCTATACTTGAAGCCACCACAATCCAAACCGTTATCTTCTTGGATTCACTATGCAAATGAGAAGGATTTACCATCTTCATGATCTCTACCCCATTCAAAATGGCGTTGACCTTCATAAGACTACTAACAGCCGAAGGTCCAATACTCACTTGCACAGCCCCTAAATCATTAGAATCCACAATAAAGTCTATGTACATTGGTGATGAAAGTACATGGAATGTAAGGGATGACAAATCAAGATCATTGTAGGCAGAGTAATCGTTTAGGTACACATCAAAGTACAACTGACTAAGTGAAGTACTAACAATATCACAGAAATGTAATCGAACCAAGTGCCGAACCCCACCAGAACCCACAGGAAAATTCCATGTGATATTAAATCTTGACTGCAATGGGTTATTATCCTTATTCATCTGCTGTGCAGTCATATATACATTTTCGGGCGCAATCTCCCTACTAGCACCCCCACTCTGATAATTAGGAACATGAGTAGTGACTGCACGTTTAGCAGCAGATTTCAAAACAAGAAAATCCTCATCAGGAATCCAGGTTCTCCACAAAGTATCATTGAAAGGCACCAATTTTGAACCTCCAACATTAATCCTATGAATTGTCTCTAAAACATGCGAAGAAAGATTCTTGTACACTTCAATTCCATTTGCACTAACCAATTTAGCTCCCTCATCAAGAATAAAATCCTTCGGAGCTGAAAACACTTCAATTGCATTCACAAACCCAAAACTTGATTCACCAGCAGGACTAAACAGAATCTCAAGAGCATTATCATCTACTCTCAAAATATACTCTTTAAGCACAACAACTTTGGTACTAAAATCACTCAATAGCAAATTCCCATTTACTAAAATACTAAACTTTGCAGTTGATAAATCAAAGCCTTGAGCTTTAAATGGAGAGAAATGAAATCGTACCAAGTGAGTCCCATTTCTCTTAATATTGAACTGGTAGCTTGAAGCAGTAGTGAAAACTCTAGCTGTGCTGTACAAAGTCGGTGAGTTTGGAGATGGGTTTTGGTTCTTGAGTGAAATGGACTGGCCTTTTGAGAGAGAGACTGGACCTTGTTTAGTGGAATCAGGCAGAAAGATTCTGCTATCTGTAGGAGTGAAGGAGGTGTTGGTGTTTGAGCCACAATTGACGAGGAAGTTGTCTGTGGGACTGAAAGAGGTGGAGAAACAGATGAGAGACAGCAGTGCTAGGGAGAGAAGAAGAAGGGTGTTGGTTTCCATTGAAGGAGGTTTCCTGGGGTTCATCAAGAGAGAGAGGAAAAAAATAAAGAAAGAGACCTTCTAAGATATGGAGACTGAAGAGACATAACGGTGAACTGTAGAAGAGAGATTTGCCTGTGTAAGAACAGGGTCACTAGAAACTTGACTTTGAGGATTGCTGTCATCCTACTGTTTATTTTGTCATGTCCAAGGCAACATGCACATGTGAACTTTGACATATACATCGGCATGCCATATGTGAATGATTGTGATTAGGCATCAGTTGTGTCCCAAGTAGATGTTTGACATTTGTGAACCCAATCTTCGACATGAAGGTGCACCCTCAATGATTATTTTGGCAGTAGTTTTTGATCCTTTTTCAGGGATGCAAAATGTTGTTTTGGCATTTGCAAAAAGCAGGTAAGCTTTGAGTTAGGTGGGTTTCCATCATGGAAAGGTATGAATAATCGAGCACGGGTTATTTGTGTAACAGTGTTGATTTTGGTGTTTCAAAAGAGATTTTGAAAAAAAAAAATAAATATTTTTAAATTATTTTTACATGTTGATGTCAAAATAATTTTTAAAAGATAAAAAAAAATATTATTTTAATACATTTATAAACAAAAAAATACTTTAAAAAATAACCGTTGCTATATTTTTAAACACTGGTATTGAAGTTTGTTGTACTAGCAAGAAATAATGTATGTTAACTCTGAAGAGGATAATTCAACTGATGAAATCCTGAATTTGCTCTTCATAAACCACCAGTTCGACTCTTACAAATTTTAGGATTACTAAAAATTTACATGGTCATTATCTTCAGGGCCAATAGAGTTAGTTGAGGTGCTCGCAAGTTAATCTAGACACTAACATTAATTTAATAAAAAGGAAATAGTGCACATTCAAAATATATATATATATATATATATATATATATATATATATAAAACAAAAAAATATTTTAATATCTAACCTTAGAGTTCTCAACTTTGTCATTTCTTTTAAAATATTTGTGGCATTGAACCGGTTAATTTTGTATTAGGTTTGGTCAGAAGTCAACTTCTTAGATTACTTAGATTTACTGAGTTAGTATATATATTGGTTTAAATTGTGGATTATCCATGTTGAATAAATATGGATTAATTTATTGAATTGGTTTGGGAAATCAACGAGCAAATTTGGGTAGATGCACTAGCTTTCACAAAGTGGATGACAGAAATCATCAATCCACTTGGGATTCCTATTATTATAGAAATCCCATAATCTCAAAACTAAGGAATGAGTTGACAGATTGAATTTTCATTCACCCCAGCCAAATCCCGAGTTATCTTGCTGAGTTGAACCACACACGCAAGCCATAGATATCACCTAAGCCATAAATTTAAGTTGGGGCAGAAAAAGTTAAAAAAAAAAAAATGACTGCAATTTCTTCGAGTAAACTCACCGCTTATGTCCAAAACACGCTTTGACAAAAGGGGGTGCCAGGGAATCAAGTGTCTTTATTGCGTTGATAGTTGTGGCCTCTCTGGATGCTCCTAGATCTTGTGGGTGTGGTCGTAGCATCACTGTGTATGTAAATGGACTGGATTTGCTTTGCTTGGTGGCTGTCATTTTCATGGTGCATTATACGAATGAGCTGTAATCTTACATCATGATACCATGAATTTACCTCTGTTAAGCACAGTTGCCTAAATACTCCTAAAAATTGACCCCGACTTGATCAAACCAATTAATTTTATTTAAAAGAAAAATTTATTTTTTTATTAATTAGCTCGAATCATGACCCAAGCTCCACTTCGAGTCCATTTCTAAGAAAAAATTTAGTTATCTATGTGTAAAAATTATGATCGGACTTGTTTGAAAACGCGGCTGCGACTACGTTTTTAAAAAATTTAATTTTTTTTGCTAAAATTTAATATGGTTTGTATATTTTGGATCGTTTTGATGTACTAATGTCAAAAATAATTTTTAAAAAATAAAAAAATATCATTGACATGTATTTTGACACGAAAAATTATTTGAAAAGTACCTGCAACTACACTATCAAACACTATCTAAATATATTATTGATTAATGAGCTAGCAATCAAAGAATGATTCGATTAGTTTCATATGTAATTCCCTCTTATTGGAGATTATGTCATGTTTTTTTCCTACTCGAAGTATCTCTTATGAGTTCTACATTGATGCAAAAGAACTTCTAGCTCCATTAAATATGCTATTGGTTAATTGAATCAGAGCTTGATTCAATTAGATGTACAGTTTTTTTATTTATTAAATAACATGTTATGTTAACTTTTTAGGTATCTGCCTGTAAAACCATGATAGAATATTAAACATATTGTAAAAAAAAAAACGATTTGAAATATATCATTGGTCAATCAATCGATAATCAAAGCTTAATTTAATTAGAATAATGTGTTGGCCCGTTTGATTTAAAATCATGTCATGTTGATTTCCAGGATTAGAGTCTTTCAGGAATTGTATACGTGTGTTTATATTGAAGTGTGAAATATTTTTTAAAAGTATTTTTAAGTTAAAAATATATTAATTTTATTTTTATATTAGTATATAAAAAAATTAAGAAGTCATAAAAAATATTAATTTAATATATTTGTAAGTAAAATATATTTTTAAAACATATAAAAAAACATAAATTACCGCCCTAGTAAACATTTCTTTGCTTGAGACATTTATCCGAGAAAACAAAAATAGATGGTTTGCAATTTCGAGGAGTGTAGCTCAATTGATCAGGCTCTAAACTTGCTTTCTAGAGGTTACCAGTTCGAGTCTTACAGACTTTAAAATTATTGAAGATTTACATAATTATTAATTTGAAAACCTGTAAAATTAATAAAAATATATATAAACTGATACAATTACTCACAATAATCTAAAAACAATGACACGATGATTTGGCCTTGTCCATAATATTTGGTCTCGTGCGGTAGAAAAAAATGTTTGATGAAACATAATTCAAATACCTATACCTGTTTTCTTTTTTGTTTCCTTCTCTTTTTCTTTAAATCTCTGTCAAAGCTCCTCTAATTTACACACTACAAAATTCCTATGATTTAATTTTTTTTAATTATGTTCATATACTTGAAGAATAAATAATATAATGTTCTCAAATAAAAAAAAAAGTCCTTAATTTGTCTTTATTTACATTCTCCACTTTATTATATTATTTATTTGTTTTTATTTCCATCAGTATTGTTAATTTAATTTCACCTCTTTATTTTTGTTTTCAATTCCAATATTTAGGCAAGGGCATCTGGAATATGGATCCGTAGGAACTCGTGATTCTTATTAAACAAAGAGCATGCATGCATAAGTGTCTGTGCGTGCACTTTTGTGTTATTTTCGATGAATATAAATATTTTTAGAATCTGTATCAAATCTAATGTATTTTTAAATTAATTTATATATATATATATATATATATATATATATATATATATATATATTAAAATGAGTTACTAATTAACCAGTATCTCAACATGTCCAGTTTGTCTTTGTCCTCGTATTCTAGCTAGATGCTCTGCATTTTTCTATGAGAATTTATAATATTGAATCATGTTAATTATGGGTAACTTTTATTTTTAGTGTTTTTTAAAAATATATTTGTTTTGAAAAAAATATCAAAAAAATATATTTTTTGATATTTTTTGATAATTTTATTAAATCAATATTAAAAATATATTTGTCTTGAAAAATATTAGAAATCTTGTTTTTATGGTATATGCCTATATGGTGGAGAAGAGATGAAGAAGAAGGTTTTAATTTAGTTAATTAACTTTTTTCTCATATATTTGAAAATAAATAAAATACCCAAATGTTAAAAAACAGATTAAGGGAAAAAAATGCAGGAATTATCTGAAAAATTTTAAGAAAAGAAAAATATTTAAGCTAAAAAATAGAGTGTAATAACACACACACACAAAAAAAAAAAAAAACAGACTCATATTTATTTTAATAACAAACTAACAAGCTCATATATCCTAAATTAGTATTTAATATTTGATAAAGGAAAAAAAAAGGTAATTCTTTATCCTGTAAACTTAATTTAGTTTTTTTAGTATTTTTTATAATTCTGAAAAAACCCACGCTTTTTTTCTATATTTTTTATAATTCTGAAAAAAAAAATCTTCGAGGACAAAGTCCATAGAAGATCAAAAGTACATGGAGAAAAATGCATAAAAGATCAAAATTACAAGGAGAAAACATGTTATTAGCCCTATATATAAAATCATGATCATCCCCACCAAAAAATTTAAGTTTTTTACTTAAAGCTGCAGAATATAGTTTTATGCTATTAATTGTTGCTCTGCTTTGGCTTGTCAGAAGTTCTTGCCCATGAATAACTTGACCTTATGCCTCTTCCTTTTATTTGATTTATTGACAGTCTGAAAAAGGAAAGAAAAAGGCTATGAAGGCCTGAAACTTCTAGGGCAAAAAATGGGAATAGTTTCCTGATAAAGAGTAATTAATAGGTTAGAAATTAATGGCTAGTTGATTATGAACATACAACGTATAAAATAGGGAGCTTTGATTGCCCAGCAGCACCATCCTACGAACAAGAAGGACAACCTTCCTTAAAAAATGAGTCCACTTCAGTTTTCAAATAAGTTTGACAAATGGGTACCATGCAATTAATCGTCTTTTTCAAAGAATTGGAATCAATTATTGGATGCTTAGAGATACTGTTTCTGTATATTGAGTATGAGAATTAAATTCTAAATATAATTAAATTTTTAAAAATTATAGAAAAGTGAATTAGAAGTTAACCACACTGATTTATAATTCTAATAAGAAAAAATATAATATTAAAATTAACTTTTTTAAAATATCTATCTACCTTTGTTTTTTAGAGATATTTGGAATAATAAGATAAATATGATGATGGTAATATATAAAACAAAATGAATTGAATTTCATCTCTTCTTAGCATATAAATTTAATTTATTTATCAATTGAATTTAAACTAAACACTATAATTATATTTAATTATAGTAAAGAAATGATTCTAAATATCAATATTTACCAAAGCATAATGTAATTTAAAAATTTAAGCTATTATATACATGACACTTTATAAAATAATTTTATATTATACTATTTAAATTAGATGGGAGCTTTTCATGGAGGTAGAGACAAGCTATAAATTATTTGTAGCCAATTGATTTTAATTTTGACTAAATATACAACGATAACGTGTAAAGAATGAGTTTTTATTACCCAGTAACCTCCCAAGGAGGATAGCCCACAGCTCATATCATTGATGTGATTTATTCGTTTCGTTCTCTTTTTTTTTTTATATATATATATTTACGTGGGGTGTTCAGTTCAGCTTACGCGCACTATGACTATTCCCCATGGTCCACTGGACATCCTGCAAGCCCAGGAGCAGGTAAGGCACCGCGGGGGTGACAGACGTGCACATAAAGGATCAAACCCGGAACGGGGACGGAACAAGTCACACAATTGACCACAACAACTAGACCCTCAAGTTCTTTTTTTTCCTTTAAATGAATGTTGAATCAATGAACGAACTATAGATTTTCTTCAATTTACCAAAGAGTTGACTGACATATTATTTTTGTCCTAAATACCATTTTAAAAATGGGTACCATATATGCCATCAATTATCTTTGTAGTATTGAAAGTTGGGTGTCTCTCCATTGATGCAGCATACAGAGAGATAGCAAGGTTTGTTGAAATAGCAAAATTAATCCATTCAAAGACAAACACTGGGTTAGTGGAGGGAAGCAAAATCTCAGTTTTATTCATAATTTTCATCCTCCAGAGAGAATGTTCATGACAATATACATATAAAAAAGTGAAATTGGTATCCATATATATATATATATATATACAGGATGATTTGTGAAATTTACTTTTACTTACTAATAGCTGAAGATAGGTTTCGAATGCGAGGGTACTCTTGTCGATTTTTATTTCTCCTCAAATCTTCATGTACATCTTTGGATAATATACTAATTAACATGAATATTTTAACAGATTTTTTTATTAAATTACTTAATTATGAAGTATTTCTCAAGTTGGTTTCATTTTTTATTCATTTTAATTAAAGGGTTTAGATCGGTTTATCTCATCTCTCAATTGATTTAGTATTTGATTTTTACTGATCTAAAAAAAAATATTGAAAAACCCTAGTTTGTGCTGTGCCCAACTTGCAATTATTAATGGAAAACTAGCAATCTTAAGGGTATTCAAATAATTAATGAGATCTATTCTTTTTTTTTTTGTCATCTATTTTTGGATCCCACATAAAAATTAAAAAAAAAAGAGAGAAAATATAAATTAATGGTTTAATTGTGTAGCATATATTTTAGCAAAAATAGAATCTTAATAAAGAAGCTCAATTAGTAGCTTGGTTGAACAATTTGTATTTCTTGATAAAGGAATTTTTTTTTCAACCGTTATTCATTATGTTACCAACCGATCTTTATGTTAGCACGTATTGGGGCAATTTTTTTGTAATGCGTTGCAACCAAAGAAAAGAAAAGAAAATCCCGGTGTTGGCACTTGTTCAACCACACATCACTTGCAAATTTCTTGCAATTATCAATGGAATAGCACGCGTGGTCCTTCTATATAATGGAGTCTGCTCTTGCAAGAGGTATGACACAAAATAAAGTAGTTTAATTGATGGAGAGTGTCAACTGCAGGAGAGATCATGGAAATGTTGAGCAAGAAGGTTGGTTTGCTGCTGATGGTGGCCTTTCTTTTCGTTGCCATTTGTGGTCATTCCGCTTCTGCTATGCGGCCATTTCCACTCTCAGACCCCATAAGTAACATATGTATCCCAACAAAGAAACAAGTAGTTTAATGCTAGAAAGCTCCACTTCACTTCTTGTTGAAGCTACTAAGAAAAAACTTCTAACATGTATTGACTCGGTTATTCAGCCCATGAAGCCTCTTAAGCCCACTATATATATATAAAACACAAAATAAAGTAGTTTAATTGATGGAGAGTGTTAACTGCAGGAGAGATCATGGAAATGTTGAGCAAGAAGGTTGGTTTGCATCTGATGGTGCCCTTTCTTTTCGTTGCCATTTGCGGTCATTCCGCTATGCGGCCATTTCCACTCTCAGACCCCATAAGTGTATCCCTACAAAGAAACACGTAGTTTAATGCTAGAAAACTCCACTTCTTGTTAAAGCTATTAAGAAAAAACTTCAAGCATGTATCGACTCGGTTATTCAGCCCATGAAGCCTCTAAAGCCCACTATTCAATTCTTACAATCTTGGCCGTCTTGGCATGTGATCTCTAGTTGTGTTCTATTTGAAATATCTATTCTAATCATGCCATAAATCCTCCTATCAAAAAAGAAATCTTCGTACTTCAATAGGACAATAT
>Ga0325410_1009622_pt1 | contig 10289 bp, 7 predicted proteins | sample PopdelMetagenome_16_FD_206182 | JGI IMG/M metagenome (GOLD analysis project Ga0325410, IMG submission 206182) | Populus deltoides microbial communities from Bellville, Georgia, United States - Xylem-PdIQD-R3 | ecosystem: Host-associated > Plants > Phyllosphere > Stem > Wood/Secondary xylem...
AGAGTCGTTCATATTGTTGTTTCAAGGTCATGAACTCCTCAGACTGGGTGCTCGATACTAATGGAGAGCTCCCAACGGTTGAGACACTCTAGGCCGCCCGCAAGTTTTCGGCCGTAGTGTTGGAGAGTCCATAGACCCGATTTTTATTGGGTTCACCAGATGATCCTACCTCCATCCATAAATCCGGATCAAAACCCGGATGGGTCGAAGGATCGTCCTCATATCTCTCCCCCAACTAGCTATTATAGGTCTCCTGAAAATTTTAAAAAAAATCATCATATTCAATTCAAGAAAATAATAACTTATGAAATTAAATAATTGAACGAACATACCACGAAGTGTTGAGCATGGTTGTCCACGAACTGTTGCACCCCCTTTGGGCAGTCTTCACTCCGCACGTGCGTTTTGACAAACAACTCCATTGGGCTCAGCTCACATCCAAAAGACGTAGCTTGTAAGAAAAAAATTGTTGCAAGTTAAATATATTTATAAGTAACAACAAATTAATTAACGATATATTTCATTTAAATTAATCTTACTATCTGCGTCGCATGTACACTGAACGGAATGGAGCTGTCGGTGTGCATGGTCATCGAACCATGAATTTGTCGGTTCCGATTGTCGACATCAAACTGTGAGCGTCGTGCAAACCACTCAGATGTCACGTGCTCAATATATTACGTCTATATATCCCAAGAGATGAATGACGGTTTGAATTCCCGCCAAACCGCCACCTCATTCCAGCCTTTTAGACCGTTATCTCTCGCATATCTTTTTGCTTTTTTTTGTGTCATATCAAAAATCACGCAACCTACTTCCATAGTAACAAATTAGAATTTAAAATATAAAATTATAAAACAAAAAATTATATTATTTTCGATGTTACCTAGTTGCCACGTGATTCTCCCATACCCTCCTCACAACATTGTTATTCGCACTATCTCACTCAAATTTGTGTTATGTATAAATAATTCATTTAAAATAAAAATAGTACAAGATATAAAATTATAAAAATAATTTATTAAAAATAAGCTGGAAATTAGAAGTTAACACCTACCTGAAATCATCGAAACCATGCATCGATATTAGGTCTCCACTCAGGATGCCTGGAAACCTGACTCCATTGAAATAATGGAATCCCCATCGACAATTTAAACACCGATGTTATTGTCCGAGTAGCCTCAATGTTTGTGAACCTGAAATTAAATTAAATTAATAAAATTTTAATTAGTTGTTAATAAATTATGTTATAGGTATATATAAAAAAACTAAAACATAAACAAACTAACATTGAAAGGTCATTCTTCCAATGTGCCTGGTACTTGCGGATGAATTGACCCCGCTGTGAAACCGCGCTAGAAGAGGCAGCATCACAAGTTGGTGCATATGCCTCTTCTTGATCAGCACCTAAGGATAAGTCATCCTCGTTGCTAAAAGAACCGTCTGCTGACGACATGCTGTTAATTTCATTCTACACATTTATATAAATTTATACGAATAATTACATAATTAAATTCGATTATTTTAAAAAAAATCAGCAACACCTCCCCTATACTGGAGATTACTCACAGTTTTTTCAAACCTGCAAATATTTACAATAACCACAAACCATTTGACTCCATTGGAAAATCTTATATACAACCTAACATCTATAGAAATTTAACATCTATACAAATTCATAAATAACAATTAAAATTAATCGAAATAATAAAAAACATAACAAGCAATAATATAATAAAATTAAGATAAAATAATTAAATTTAATTTTATATTTCAATTAACATTTTTAAGGTAAATTCAACAATAACAATTCAAATTTAATAATTTTTTCAATTATTATGGCAATACAAACAATAAAATAAATTGAACAAATAAAAAGAAAAAACTAAAGACTTTAGGAATGAAAAATGTTTACCTTAATAGTGTATTGATTTTAAGATTTTATCTACGAACAATACACAAAACAAAAAACACAAAAAAAATAATCATAACTAAAATAAAAAAAAAGAGTAAAAAAATACAAAGATAAAGAAAGGAGAATACATACCTTTTAATATGTTGAAAACTACAATCAAAACATTAAAAATTCGCACCAATTCTTGCAAAAACAAACACAAACACAAAAGGAGAGGAGAAGAGAGGATGAAATGAGGAACGGAGAAAAAAATGAACAACAGAGGGGGAGCTGGGTTTTATACAACAATTTTACCGACGGCTTTACCAAAAGAAATTAGAATAATATTTTCATGGTGGTGGCATTAAATTTCAGTCGGTATATTTTGAATTTCACATTAAAATTTTAAAAGTCCCTCCAAAATTTTCGAAATCCGTCAGCACGTTCGTCAGTATAGAGGTGTCAGAGCACGCGCATTGGAATTTGCAGCGGCCATTGGTGATTCCATCGATATTCGCACCGACCAACCTAGCACTTGACAGTTGCACGCACCTCTATGATGATATACTGATGATCTGTCTGTCGGAAACAACGTCGGTGATTGTGGCATGGACAGTAAATATTTTGCAATTCTTGGTAAAATACCGACGAATGGTTTCCGTCAGTATGGACGTCGGTATTTGTGACAAATGCAGTAAATATTTTGTAACTCTCGGTAAAATACTAAGGACGGTTTCCATCAGTTTGGACATTGGTATTTGTGTCATACTTTTACATATTTTGTTTGGATTGCCTATTTATCCTCATGCGCAAACGCTTAAATTGCAATCTTACCACACAACACAATAACAACAGTAAACAATTATAAAATAAATATTTCATTTTCCAAAATATCATCCATAATATTATATTATAAAAAAAGGCTTTACACTTTCATGTTCTGATCATATTTAGTCAGAATTTTCCTCTTTGTCATCAATTGAATTGTTATCAGCTCCATCGCACTCTTCAATGTGGTTATCATCATCTTCATCGACATTTGCTAGTCCACTAGAGCTCAAAACAACATTCAACTCCTTTGCATCAACATTAACAAGACTATCATCGAAAACACGAAAATTCAAATTTTCTTCTAAGTCAATCAAAGGAGCAACTCGATATGGTTCAACCAACTCACTAACTTGAAAAACTTTATTTATCACACTTATGTGTTCGTTCTCATCCTGAACAACCACGACAAGACCCCTAGGTTTTGTTTTTAAAACTGATAACCAATCAACTCTTGATCAGTCCTTTCTAAAGGAATGGGTGTATGTGTAATAAACTTGTTGGCATTGCTTTGCGAAAACAAATACATTGTTTACATTGCGGAGTCCAGCTTTTGAGTTGATTTCAACGAGACCATAGTGAGGATTTACTTTGATTCCTCTATCAATTATGTCATACCAATAGCATTTGAATAAAAACTCTATTATGCTCGCTATGATATTGCAATTCGATGACCTTTTCTAATTTCCCATAGTAGTCAACTTCAAACTTACTACAAGTCGATCCTTTAATACAAACACCACTGTTGTATGTCTTTCTTTCATGTCCGTATTCTTTAGTATGAAACACATCTATTGACAAAATACCCGTTATAGCACTTGACTTTTCTTTCAGGGCTCAATCTTAGTAAAAATAGTGAAATAGCAACATTACCTCCTATTTGATAAACCTTGTATATCAAATACAACAATAATAAATAAACAGACATTCTGTAATATAGATGTACAGTTACATTGCAAGAGATAATGAGTTTATGATAGGACTTACATGTGTTCTAAACCACGTGGCAAATTGTTCATCTTGTAATTGAAAGATTTGAGATTCGATCAGCTGTGAGTTATTGGACAGTAAATATCGTCGATGTTGCCTACAAGGTTGTTCCAAATTATATGAGTTTATGATACCACAATATATAAATAGTACACTCTTGATAAAGTTTAGGTAGTACATCTACTTACTTAATAAAAGGTCTCAGCTCATTACAGTTAAATAGAACATAATTGTGTGTTTGTCTGAACTTTATTTCGGGCAAATATCTCCCCTTACGACATTTTTAAGTGTGGGTCGTCCAGGATTGGAGAATATTGACAAGTTCTCATATAAAGGCACTTCACCACCATCATCATTGATGGGGACACCGAACCAAAAACATTGTTTACGCACGCGTATGATCATAGACGATGGAGGATAGCCCAAACCATTGAGAAATTGGGCTTTAGCTTTTGTTTTTTGGCTTAATTTATATGAACTTTTAGTTAAGGTTTATTAATTTGGTTTTATTTGTTAGGTTTGATTTAATTATTGTTTGACATTTTATTTAGTGGGCCATAAGCTCAAACGCTTGTTCTAGTTAGGGTTTTAGTATTTATATCCTACTTTTCTAAATGTTAGACAATTTTGATGATCAATGAAAATATTGCAGACTTTGCATATCTCCAATCCCTTTTCTTCTCTTTCTTTGATTTCTCTTCTCAACTTCTTCTCTAAAAGCTTCTTTCTTTTCTTACTTTAATTCTTATTATTTATTATCCCGCATCCAAATCTAACTGAGAGTCTGCCCTAAAAACAGTGACCCCTAGGACCCAATAAAGGTGTAGGTCAATTCTTCAACATGTCATAAGTGATAGAATATAGCTAGGATGGTTAGATATCGTACAAAACCAAGTCAGAATTAGAGCCTACGTTCGAACAAAAAATTACGACAACAGTAGAATTAGTTTTTTTAGTGCAAATTTTGAGAGATTTATCCAATCTTAAAAACAAGATAACGAAGGAACAAATTTAGCATTACGAAGACCCTTAGTCAGTCTAAGAAAACTGATGATTTTGGCAGCAAAGGGGGAAGGATAAAGAGAGCAGAAAACAGCTCAAATAGGGTTCGAAAAAAATATTTCTTTCTTTTTTGTTTTTGTCAATTTTATAGCAAACATGAGCTACACTCGGTTTAAAACGGGTATACACCATCTCCAGCACGTGGGTTCCAAAATTGAGTAACAACAGTTCTGATTAGAAAAAAAAACCAACAATAACCAGATTTACACTGTTCATCTTCTCCACCAGTAAACCGCCGCTGCAAAGCACACCACCTTCACCAGAGGGCAGGTTGGGTGTCCCCAGCAACAACCATCAAAACCCACCCGCTCTCCACGCCACCTGCAGTCACGCCAATTTACTACCTCTAAAACTTTCGCAGCACCTTAGCTTCCATCACCAGCAGCAGATCAGTGGGTTACAATAACCATAGCCCACGCCACCATCACCAACCAACCCAGACAACAACCCGCAGCCACAACAGGTCACCCACACCAGCAGCAGTAGATCTTTGTCGGCGACGGCTCATCAACCAACTCATCCTCTCCCTGCCATCGGTGGGTCGGACATCCAGCCACCACTTCGCGCCACAAGAAACCCACAGAGCCACACCGAGTTGCTGTCTCTACAGTAGATTTGTCTTCAGCCTCTCGTACCATCTAGTGGCACCAGCAACAAAAGGAATCGAAAATCACAGAAGACAAAGGAAACTCAGCAAAGAGATTGCAGCACAGAAGACATTGGAGGCAAAATTAATTAACCCTACCACGTCATCCGCCACGTCAGCTCTCTAGAACCACATCATCAACCACATCAGCAGTCTGGAGCCATACCAGTTCAGGCAGCCACGCCACGTCAGCATCCAGCTCCATGTCATCGCATGTTGCCACGTCAGCTGGCACATAATTTGAGGTCCATCCTTGATCAATTTAAATCTTGGTTGGTAAATTACTCTACTCTTCAATTTGTTGATTTTACCTTTTTGGTATTGCACTTGGTATTCAAAATTATCATTAATATTACTTTTGTGCCAAAAAAAGAGAAAAAAATCATAAAAAAAATCTCACCGAGAATTTTTAATTGTTAATTTTTGTTCATCAACCTCTTTCATTAGTGATAGATAATATCTTATTCTATTTGATAATTATGAGTTCTTGCTTGTGACATCGTGTTTGATTAATCATTTATACTTAAGAATCTAGTATTACATGCTTACAATTTTATTAGTGTAATTTGTTCTTGATTAATCTCCATATTTAAGAGAGAAAAAATTAGTTTTATTTTTGTATTGTGATTTTACATGTAAGAACCATTTGTGATCTCAATTCCATTTATAAGTTAGTGTTGCATGCATTTGTGTCATAATCATCTAGTGTCCAAGCTTAAGTTTACACTTACTGTAGACTCAATCGTTAGTGATACTCTTATGACCATTTAAAGAGAACTGCAAAGTTAGGTGATCAATATGTTTAGAAGAATTGAGCCCCAATAGGGTTTTCAAATAAGGCACTCAAAGACCAATAAATATCACAAGAATAATCATTATGGACAAGTTCACTCTGAACGCCACCAATATGACTATCATTTAGGTTACTCTAAACACGATGACTTTGATGAGCGAGTCTTGAGTCCTAACAAAATAAAAGCCCCCACTTTTGACGGTCGTCATGACCCTTGGATATTTGATATGTGGATTTGTGATATGGATAGATTCTTTGAGTGGCATAACTTGTCTAATAATAGAAAAGTTAGATTTGCTAAGATGAAACTGATTAATAAAGCCAAAATTTATTGGAGAGATGTTGAGGATTGTTTAGAGATGAGAGGTAAACCTTCTATAATTGATTGGATCAAAATGAAACAAAAACTTCTGGAGAAGTACGTACCCCAGTCTTATAGGAATAAACTCTTAGACCAATGGAACAATCTAAGACAAGGGAATAAGTCTATTAATGAGTATATAACGCAGTTTAACGATTACATGATTAGATGTGCCATAAGAGAGAATGAAGCCATGACTTTGCGTAGATTTTGTAAAGGCTTAAATGATGATCTTAGAAAAGAAGTTGTATTTCAAGGTGTATCTACCCTTAACCAAGCTTATACCTTAGTTCAAGATTACAAGTTGGTCATGAAGAATCAGTGGATGAATTGTCAGGGCTCTTATAATATCCCTACCAGGTCCAAATTTAGAAGTAGTGATTCTTTGTTAGGTGCTCCACCCCACAGACCTAATCCTAGTAGCGCCCAACTTTGTAAGAAAGATAAGGGCAAACGAGTATTCAATGAAGTGTCTAAGGTGAGTTCAAAGGTTAAATGTATTAATTGTTTAGGTTTTGGTCATATCTCTTTAGATTGTACCTCTAAACCCTTAGTCATCCAAAAACATAAGGATATAGGTAAAGAGGAACATTGTAGTATTGAAGTGTATGAGCCTAATCTTGAAAATTTTAGTGACTTAGATGACGAGGATGTGCAAGAAGAGAGACCCAACACAATGAGTCCACATGATCTTGAGAATGAGGTTAAGAAAGAGTCTGATATGTCTGCTTTAATGATAGAGAAAGTTTTAGGGAACTCTTCAGTAGAATTGCCTATAGAGATAAGTATGGTCTTAGAATAGTCTTATGATATTAGTCCTCCTAAATTACCTGATTCCTCACCCCACATGCTTAGTGTCCAGCACATCATAAGTTTAGAGTATCATGTTGAACTTCTTGACCCCTTACCTCGTGCACGTGATAAGGAAGATGGAGATAATCGTAGTTTACTTGATTATATCCATACCATATCTACACAGGTTTTAAACAATGTTTGTCTCATTCCACACCCTCAATCATTTAGTGTTCATAGTTACAAACTTGAGAAGCCTATAGAACACCTTCCCATATCTCCTTACGATAGGATGTCTAAGTCAGCTGAGTTGTTACCATGTAGAGTTCATAATTTGCGTATAGAGATCATGAAACAAATTCAAGCAAGTAATGAACAATACAAATTTCGAGCTGATTTACTTAAGTATCATGATGCACTTAATGTTCTAGATTATTTCATGATACAGATTAGACCTGAATGGTGTCTTTTGGAAACCGATCATAAATTACAAGTAAGTAGTGCTAGACCATTCAAAATGTTGCAAATGATTAAATCAAATAATTATGTCATTAAATTGCCATTAAACTTTGATATTAGCTCTACTTTTAACATGAAAGACCTCAATATTTATAAAATACAACCTATCCCTGATGCTTTTTTTGATACCCCTACCTCATCATCCATATCTTTGGCAACAAAAGGAACATATTAATGCTACTTTGAATGCAGAAGTTGTTTTTACCAGGGATGATGAACTTCAGCAAATCCCAGTATATGGGCTCGACGGCCAGATTCAGACTATACTTGGATTATCAAAGAGACATCAGAACAGCTTGATCATTATCTTTGAGAGTATTATCGGATCTGCCTTGACCTATACTTGACGGGGTCGAGTTCTTCCAACCCTGGGAGAATTGATGGGGACACCGAACCAGAAACATTGTTTACGCACGCGTATAATCATAGACGATGGAGGATAGCCCAAACCATTGAGAAATTGGGCTTTAACTTATGTTTTTGGGCTTAATTTATATGAACTTTTAGTTAAGGTTTATTAATTTAGTTTTATTTGTTGGGTTTGATTTAATTATTGTTGGGTATTTTATTTAGTGGGCCATAAGCCCAAACGCTTGTTCTAGTTAGGGTTTTAGTATTTATATCCTAATTTTCTAAATGTTAGACAATTTTGATGATTAATGAAAATATTGCAGATTTTGCATATCTCCAATCCCCTTTCTTCTCTTTCTTTGATTTCTCTTCTCAGCTCCCTCTCTAAAAGCTTCTTTCTTTTCTTGCTTTAATTCTTATTATTTATTGTCCCGCATCAATCATGCTGTGGAACACATTTGATTCTTATTCTCAAATGAGGTTCGAAATAATACGAGATAAATGTTGAGATCTCCTCAACAATATAGGCCTCACATATTGAAGCCTTTGGCAACAAATCACGAAAAGTTAATGGAATGAGTGTTTGCATAAACATGTTGCAGTCATGACTCTTCATTCCATATAATCTGCATTCCTCCATATTAACCAGCCTTGATATGTTCGAGGCATGTCCATTGGGAAAACACAAGCTCTTAAGCCATTTGTAAACTAGTAGTTGTGCATTTTTCTCTAACACGAAGCTTGCTCTAGGTTTTGTGACCCGTGACCCATCAAAAACCAACTCCATATTTTTTCGGTTACAGAACAATGCTACATACAATCTATCCTTGATGTTGTCCTTTGTCTTCCCCTTCACATCCATGACGATCTTGATTGGTCTTGAAAATGTTGGCAAGAAATGACGGTGACAATAAAAAAAGAAGCTTTACCTCCGTTGTTTAGTATGAATGCCTTGTTGTTTTCCATACAGTATGGACATGCTAGTTTTCCATACGTGCTCCAACCAGAAACCATTTCATAAGCTGGGAAATCATTGATAGTCCATATCAAAGCCGCTCTCGTTACAAAATTATGTTTCCTTGATATATCATAAGTCAAAACTCTGGAGGACCACAACTGCGTCAACTCATCAATCAATGGTCAAAGTCAAACATCTATATTCTGGCCCGGACTGCTTGGAACTGATATGATCATAGATAAAAATATGAACTCCGACTTCATACACATCCCCGGTGGCAAGTTATAAACCGTCGGTATGATCGGCCAATAAGAATAAGGAGCAGCAAATGACCCGAATAGGTTGAATCTGTCTGTACATAACCTAAGACGCACGTTCCTTGATTCAGCTGAAATGTGAGGATGCACACTGTTAAAGTGTTTCCATGCTTCATCGTTAGAAGGATGCACCATCACTCCATCAACCATATTATGTGATTGGTGCCATGTCATGTGTTCAACAGTCTTTGGTGACATGAATAACCTCTGCAATTTAGGTGTGGTTAGGAAGTATCTAAGTTTCTTATATGCCACAAGATTCTTTCCCATGCCAGTTCTAGGTTTGTAACGGGAATGCCCATATGTCATGCACTCGGTCAGCTCAACATTTTTAAGATAGTAAATCATGCAGAAGTTAAAGCACATGTCAATTTTATGGTATCTTAAATCGAGGGGTTCCATCATGGACTTAGCAGCATATAAGTTCTCTTTAAGCTTGTTCCCTTCAGGTAAAATGCTTCTCGCCCATTCCATAATTTTATCATAACTGGCCTCACTCAACCCATGATTTGACTTGATGGTGAACAATTATGCTACGACCGATAATTTACTATGGTTCGTGCACCCATCCCATAATGATTTGTCAAAATCTTTGAACAAATAAAAAAAACCCTGCTGCATCTGCATTAGGTTCTTCTTCTACGATTGGAAATTGACTGACATTACCTTGATTCATTCTCATTGCATCCATAACCATATTTTTGTAAGGATTACTGTTGTCATTTACAACTTAATGCACGTTGCTAGCACTAAAAGTTGACCCAACCACCCTTTCTAC
>Ga0325410_1009623_pt1 | contig 10287 bp, 6 predicted proteins | sample PopdelMetagenome_16_FD_206182 | JGI IMG/M metagenome (GOLD analysis project Ga0325410, IMG submission 206182) | Populus deltoides microbial communities from Bellville, Georgia, United States - Xylem-PdIQD-R3 | ecosystem: Host-associated > Plants > Phyllosphere > Stem > Wood/Secondary xylem...
ATTATAACATAGTGGGAGCCCCAACGAGTATCACCATACCTTCCAATAGAAGTTTCTTGATTCAGGCCTCGTCAACTAGAAATTTCTCCATTTTCAAGTCCTTTAATAATTCTAGCAAATTGTTTTTCTCTAATTACCTCCATCCTTTTACATGATGCTCCAACTATGTTTATAATGCTAGAAATAAAATTAAAGATATCTCCAACTTCATTATGCTTCTTTGTAACAACCACAAGAGTCAATTGAAGTCTGTGAACAAAACAATGTACTTGGATTGTTATTTATAATAAGTTCTTTCAAGCCATTGAATTCACCTCGCATGTTACTAGCTCCGTCATATCACTGACCACACAATCTTGAAATGCTTAGTCCATGTTTAGAAACAAAAATTCAATAACTACCTTGAGTGAACTAGCAGTTGTATCTGATATATGTTGAATGCCAAGAAAACATTCAATTATATGTCTATTGTTGTCTACATATCATAGAAAAATTACCATTTGTTCCTTGATTGATATGTCACGTGACTCATCAATTAAAAATGAAAATAATGAGTCATCTAGATCTTTGATAATCACATTTGTAATCTCCTCTGCAACAGCTTGAGTAATGTCATTTTGAATATTTAGAGAAGTCAATTTGTTATGTCCAGGAGCTTCACTGAAAGTAACTCTTATATTAGTTTTATTATTTCTGGAAAGGAAATGTAAGAACTCTAGATAATTTCCTTGGTTGCTTGAAGATTCACATTCATCATGGCCACGAAATGAAAGTCTTTGGTGCAACAAAAAATAAGCACATTCTATTGAAGCATTCAATCGAGTTTGATAATCACTTTGACTCTTTACTATCTGCTCGGATAATAAAGTCATGATACTTTGTTTTTCATTCATCAAATTCTCCCATTTTATTCGAGCTGCATTGTGACTACTATTAGACTTTCCAATATAAAGATCAGATCTTTCCCCTTTTTTTTCCAATTTGAAAACCCATCACTCATAAATGAATCACACACCCTTTTGACTTGAAGATGTAACAATACAAGCAAAAGGCAACATCTTTAGCTATGTTGTACTCTAACCATGTTGAGTATGCACCAAACCAAGCCGAATTAAAGTGTCGTAGCGTTGATATATTCCCAAATTGTTTTTAAGAAAAATCATAGTGTAAAGGTTAACAGGGACCCTTTTGTAGATAAACTCTTCGGATTGCATCCATATCATTTACATGATATTCGTAAATTAGTCTTCTTAAGCCAGGGTCATCAAGGAGAGTGTCGGGGTTGATTTCAATATGACTTTTCTTTGAACTTGATTGAGTTACATGACTTGAAGTTTTGAATGACTCTTCATCCTAAATGGATTTATACTTTAAATACTTGTCTGGTGACATGTTAATTTAATATGAGCATGTTGGATTTTTTTATTATAATTAGTGTCTATATAATAACTAACATAACTACACAATAATTCATTGTTAAACAAAAGTCAGTTGAGTTATATAATAATTGTAAATCTTCCATATGAAATTCATAGCAAAATACACATCAATTCATCAAAATCAAAACCCATTTCAATTCGTAACTATATGCATATAATAAATATGTTGATTAAATTATACTTAATTATTTCTAAATATTTATTTGAGGAACAATGCCTAGTGTCTGTGTAAAAGAAACAATACTTGAAAAACATGCTTTCTACTTGATATTTACTTACAAACAAATTATGTGAAAATATTAAATTTCAATAAACTACCCTGCCAATGCAAGAGATGCCAAGAATAGTAGTTTTACATGAATATTAATTTATTCCTTTATAATAAGAAAAAAAACATTTAATTGATTAAATTAGCAGATTCAAACATTTATTTTGAATACATTTGAACATATTCATATCAAAACTCTTAAATTATCATAAACCCTAATATTTTTAATAACTAATTATAAAAGAATAAAATTAAAATTAGATAATGAAACAAATAGAAAAGATGAAGGAAATTTACCTAAAACATAAAGTAAAAAGTCAAAAAAGTTAATTGCTTAACTATATTTGAAGAGAAATTTGCATATGTGAGAGAGGTAAGAACAACAGCTCAAAAGAAAAAAAGACTCTTGGTTAGATAGGGTAAGAAAAGGAAAAAATTTAGGGTAATGAACTAGATATATATATTATATATTATATTAATATATATAAGTCCAAAATAACAACTTTCCTTTCTTATGTGTATCAATTATTCACCAAACTAGTACATTAATATTTTAATATAAAAAATATTAAAAAAAAATTAAGGGAGCAATTATCTTCATTTATCCCTGTGTGGCTCGCCACTTCCCCACCCTAGTTTTATAATAAATGCCTTGTTTATTAGATGCATTTGTGTGAGTTCTATCCCTCCAATTGATATATGGGAGACATATAAAATGTTTAATTTTTTTATCAGATTTTTTTAATTAAAAGATTATTAAAAATCTTTATATATATAAAAGAAAAATTAGAAAACTTTAATATATCAAATAAAAATTAAAAATTAATAATTTAAAAAATCTAATAATATTGAATAGAAAATAGAAAAAAGTATTTTTTTGAGACATGAAAGTAGAAAAGCCTAATAATAATAAATAAAATAAATAATTTTTTAAATGAAAAATAACTATATTTGTTATTAGTCAAAACCTTAAAAAATAAAAACATCATAACTATGTGGAGAGACATAAAATGTTTAAATTTTATTTATCAAAGTTTTGTTTTTATTAAAAGGTTATTACTATAAAAAATATAAAAATTTAATAATACAGAATAAAAAACAAAAATAATAAAATTAAAAAGTCTAATAATATTGAATATATAGACAAATCAAATATGAAAACTATTTTTCATCATATAAAAACTAGAAAAGTCTAATAATAATAACAACAAATAAATAAATTCTTAAATAGAATAAAAAAATATTTATTTTCTTAAAAACTACTTTCCTTGTCTATGATCAAGTTTACTTCCTTCCAAATATGAGTACTGCGGTTTTGCAGTTTTGCAATTTTTTTTTTCTTAATTGCACCTTTATTGTTTTAAATTATTAGTCAATGCTCCTAATTTTCTTTCTACAAGTTTTCATCCATGGCTATCGTCTGAAGGCTAACCATGTAAATATTGTCATTCCAATATTCTGTCTACAGGCGGAAACTTTTCAAAGTGGATTCATTTGATTGATAAGAGACCAAAGAAAGGAACAAGGAAATAACAAAAACAGTAACGTGAATGTTGTTCCACACTCGAAATTTCATGGGAAACCCGAATTAAGACATCCAATTAAGACGCAACTGTCTATCTTCTTAAGAAATTTTCGATCATGACCAAGACAAATGAATTCCTGCACAAAGGGTATTTCATCTTATGGCTCCCATAGATATATACGTATGCAGGGCTAATCATTTTATACGTAACATCCTCCTTAAGAAAGTAAACCGCCAAGGCCATGGCTTCCCTTATCTTGCTCTTATCCATACCTTCGTTGTTTTGTTCCTTACTTGCTTATGCTACCTTCTTTACTTCTTTTGCTTACTCGGCTACTGGAGCTGAAGTAGCAAATGGAAGGAAGGAAGCAGAAGCTCTTCTAGAATGGAAAGTCAGTCTTGACAACCGAAGCCAATCTCTCCTGTCTTCTTGGGCTGGAGACAGCCCTTGCAACTGGGTCGGAATCAGTTGCGACAAGTCTGGTAGCGTCACCAACATAAGTCTGCCTAATTCTAGTTTGAGAGGTACCCTAAATAGTCTCAGATTCCCTTCCTTTCCTAACTTGACTGTGCTTATCCTTCGCAACAACTCGCTCTATGGGTCCATTCCTTCACGTATAGGTAACCTTATCAAACTTGATTTGTCTTCAAATAGCATTTCTGGCAACATACCACCACAAGTTGGAAAATTGGTATCTCTTGATTTGCTTGATTTGTCAAATAACAACCTTAGTGGTGGTCTTCCTACGTCCATAGGAAACTTAAGCAACTTGTCTTATCTTTACCTTCACGGCAACGAACTCTCTGGTTTCATACCTAGGGAAGTAGGAATGCTTGAACATCTATCTACCCTTCACTTGTCCAGAAATAATTTTGAAGGTCCAATCCCTGCTTCCATAGGAAACATGAGATCTCTCACCAGTTTACTTTTGTCATCTAATAATCTAACTGGTGCAATACCAGCATCTTTAGGAAACTTAGGAAACCTGACTACTTTAAATTTGTCATCTAATAATCTAACTGGTACCATACCAGCATCTCTAGGCAATTTAAGAAGCTTATCTGAACTTCACCTTGCGAAAAACAGTCTTTTTGGTCCTATTCCTCCAGAAATGAACAACCTTACACATTTGTATTGGTTACATATATATTCTAATAGATTGTCTGGAAATCTACCACGAGATGTGTGCCTTGGTGGATTACTTTCACATTTTGCGGCGTTGGACAATTATTTCACGGGACCTATCCCAAAAAGCTTGAGAAATTGCAGCAGCTTGTTGAGACTCAGACTTGAGAGAAACCAACTTAGTGGAAACATTTCTGAAGCTTTTGGCACACATCCTCATGTATACTACATGGATTTGAGTGATAATGAATTGCATGGTGAACTTTCATTGAAATGGGAGCAGTTTAACAATCTGACAACCTTCAAGATTTCTGGAAACAAGATTTCTGGAGAAATATCAGCAGCTCTTGGAAAGGCAACTCATCTACAAGCTCTTGACCTCTCGTCAAATCAACTAGTTGGGAGAATTCCAAAAGAATTGGGAAATTTAAAGTTGATTGAACTTGAACTCAACGATAACAAACTATCAGGTGATATTCCTTTTGATGTCGCATCGCTATCTGATCTCGAAAGACTTGGCCTGGCCGCGAACAATTTTAGCGCAACAATTCTTAAACAGCTTGGCAAGTGCTCAAAACTGATATTCTTGAATATGAGCAAGAATAGCTTCGCAGGGATTATTCCTGCTGAGATGGGGTCCTTACAGTCTCTTCAAAGTCTTGATCTCAGTTGGAATTCCCTGATGGGAGGTATAGCACCGGAGCTTGGACAGCTGCAGCGGCTAGAGGTATTAAACCTCTCCCATAATATGCTGTCTGGTCTCATTCCAGCCAGTTTTAGTAGACTGCAAGGCCTCACTCAAGTGGATGTATCCTTTAACAAGTTAGAGGGTCCCATTCCTGACATCAAAGCCTTTCGCGAGGCACCATTTGAAGCAATTCGCAACAACACCAACCTGTGTGGCAATGCTACTGGTTTGGAGGCTTGTTCTGCTCTCATGAAAAACAAAACTGTGCACAAGAAGGGCCCCACAGTTATCATTTGGACTGTATTTTCTCTGCTGGGTAGTTTGTTGGGCCTGATTGTAGGTTTCCTTATCTTTTTCCAAAGCAGAAGAAAGAAAAGGTTAATGGAAACACCACAAAGAGATGTTCCCGCGAGATGGTGCCCTGATGGGGAACTGCGCTACAAGGACATCATTGAGGCTACTGAGGAATTCGACTCCAAATATTGCATTGGTACTGGAGGGTATGGAGTTGTATACAAAGCTGTACTTCCATCAGAACAAGTCCTTGCCGTGAAGAAGTTTCACCAAACACCAGAAGTTGAGATGAGCACCTTGAAAGCTTTTAGAAGCGAGATTGATGTCTTAATGGGTATACGGCATCGAAATATTGTGAAGCTGTATGGTTTCTGCTCGCATGCCAAACACTCATTTTTGGTATATGAATTTGTGGAAAGGGGAAGTTTAAGAAAGGTACTGAACAACGAGGAACAAGCAGTAAAGATGGATTGGGAAAAAAGGATGAATCTTATCAAAGGCGTAGCAAATGCTTTATCCTACATGCACCATGACTGCTCTCCTCTGATTATTCATAGAGACATTTCCAGCAACAATGTTCTTTTGGATTCAGAATATGAGGCTCATGTCTCTGACTTCGGCACAGCCAGGCTCTTAATGCCTGACTCATCCAATTGGACATCATTTGCTGGCACCTTTGGGTACACAGCTCCAGGTATGTAGTTTACAAAATCACTTGAAAACAAAATAGGTGCAGTAAATTATTTTGGCAAAATATAGCATGACCAGCCTCTTTTGCAGAGTTGGCATACACAATGAAAGTGGATGAAAAATGTGATGTGTATAGCTATGGAGTATTAACATTGGAAGTAATGATGGGAAAGCATCCTGGCGATTTCATCTCATCACTGATGTTTTCTGCTTCCACCTACTCATCATCACCAACCGTTCACAATACACTCTTGAGGGATGTTTTAGACCAGCGCCTCCCACCTCCTGAAAACGAACTTGCGGACGGTGTGGCACATGTTGCAAAACTGGCGTTTGCTTGCTTGCAGACCGATCCCCATTATCGGCCAACAATGCGACAAGTTTCTACAGAGCTTACAACTCGTTGGCCACCATTGCCAAAGCTATTCTCCACGATAGAATTGGAAGATGAACTGGTTCACAGAAATGTTAATGGTTGAATTTTTACTTTCTACTTTCCTGTCAAGAAGCCAGCAGCTCAGGTGGTAATAGAGTCCCCCTCCTCTCAAGAGGTGTTATTGTCTGTCTTAGATATTCAGTCCAAAGTCTTACATTTCGTCTATTTCTTCGCCTACTGCTTGTGTATATTAAATGCAGAAACAAGAAACAGAGTTTTCCCATAGAATCCCAGATGAAATATTTCACATATTTTTAGTTTTCGTGAGCAACAATGGAAGAAATCAACATATTTTCTCCTTTTTTTTTTGTTTTCCAATAAACGAAAATGAATTATAATAAGCTCTTGATTTTATTTATTTTTAATTGGTAATGATAATAAGCTTCTTTCAATATTGCCATATTAGTAATACAACTAAAAATCTTGACGATTTAATAAAAACCACTCCCGTTAATTTCGACATTCAAACAAAACTTGTCCTAAAAGAAGTGGCCACTGCTTTCTATTTTCTTAAATAATTGACAAAATTTCCAAATTTGAGATTTCATAGCAGATATCACCATTGATAGGTGAAGCCCAAAGACAAGGTTTTTTTTTTTTCTCAAAGGAAACTTCCCTTCAAAAATGGCAAACTACAGTTGTCGTGTCATTACTATTCAGAAGGAAATTTTGGACTGAAAAAGACAACCAGAACCATAGCATCATTATCTAAGAAACTTGTCCCTGCTAATCAGTTTGTGGCAAAACAAAATTTAATTATCTACTATTCATAAATAATAAATTATTTAATTATATTTATCATATATTTTTAAATATTGTAATATCTATTATAACTATATTTATTTATATCATCTTTATTATTTTTAAACAGAAATAGTGATATCTTTTACACTCGTTAAAAATACCTAACTCAAATTTTATAAATTTTAATAGCTTTTGAACTTTATAACTGTAGCTTAAATTTTTTATCGATTAAAATTGAATTTAAAATTGTTTATTATAAAACTAAAATAAAAAAAAAGTAATAAAAAATAAATACTGTATTTATTTTCTCGGTATTTATTGAATTTAAATTCTTAATTATTATTTATTTTTAAAAAAAACTATTTTATCACTTATTTTTTTTTTTAAATATTTGCTTAAAATTAATAACGGTGCACATAATACATAATTTAACTTCTATAATATCATAATGTTTTGACATTTTGAAATTCCATATTGCAACTCAGCACACAAAGCACATTGATGAAGATAAGTACTGTTTATGTTTGGATGGTAGAGACTATATATGTTCACAATACAGGAGATAGACCTGCTGCATTATCCAGAATTTGAGACCATTGACTGTGACATTAATAACCTTTGTTCTTGCATTGGTGATGAGCTTGAGGGTGAATGTGACATTAATAATTGATTAAATTGGAAACAAAGGACTGTTTTGTAAATGGTGCCGAAATTCAAGGGTTCAATTGCAATTTGATCCAGGGGTAAAATTAAAAAAGGGGGATTTTCCATGATTAGGGGCCTAATTGCTAAAGTTCAGAATATCAGGGGTCAAATTGAAAATAACCATTTTGGAGTAAACGACGCCGTTTCGTGTCAACTATTCATCACCTTCTTCGTAGGTTAATTCAGCAGAAAGGAAACTGCCTCAAACCGGTTGCAATCGTGTACCACATCTCCTACACGATGCATCTCGAAATATGCCTCACCCCCATGATCATTGTCTGGGCAGAAAGAGAGGACATTCAGAGAAAAGACCACAAAAAGGGAGGGGGGGGGGGGGAGAGACGGTAGAGCAAAACGAAAAAACCAGAGGAGGAGAGAACGAACAAGGGGGGGTTTTTTTCGGAAGCTGAGAAAAATCACAGAAAACAGAGAGAACACAAACAGAGGAGGAAAAAAACCAGAGAACAAGGATGTAAACAGCGGACAGACGAAAACAAAAGAAAGGGAATATAGGCCAGAGAGAAAGACCAGAACAGGAGGACACAACTCGAGGGGACGAACAGCACAGGGGAGCCCTGGAAACGCAAAGAGAGGCGAACGAACAGAAAGAAACCAGGAAATAAAGAACAAAGAAAGCAAAAGAAAAGCAAGAAGAGGGGAGAGTAACAGAAGCAGAAGGGAGAGTAACATCAGCCAGAAAGAACAAGCCTCCATCTTCAGCAGCCCCCTGAAACAGGTAAGCTTCCATTCCCTTTGCAAATAAGTCTTGTACCGCGCGAAGGTATTTTTAATTAACTTCGCACTGTGCACAGCATGTTAACGTATGCGTGTCTCAGCCAGCCAGGTCATTGTATTGGATCAGTGACTGGGCTAAGTTGGCTGGATCTAGGCCAGCCCGAAAAAACTGGATGAGATCCAGCTCAAAACAAGCTGAGGCCGGGATGGCCTGGTTCTCAGGCCCATCCCGGCCTCAGAATTAATGGAATCAGGTAATAAACAGAGGAATTCCAGATTTATACTAGCAGAAACAGCCGCAGGGTGCATATACTATGGAGAGAGATGAAGAGGTTCAGAATATGTTGAATGATGGGGTAAGATTGGGTCTGGGTGACAAACAGGAACGGAATGTTTTTGTTGTCTCTAAGGACTTAGCGTGATGGTAAAGAGTTTGAGATCTGTACAGCAAGTTTTAAGTTTGAGTCAGGGCGTGCACCACTTGTAAGAGCCTGGGACAGCCGGGATTTTATTTACTCACCTGAGCTCACAAAGTGCGCTTTTCAAGGGTTAGGGTTTCCTCGAATCCAAAAAAAAAAAAAGAAAAAAGAAAAAAAAAAGGAATGTTTTTGCTGAATCGATCTGGAAAACTGTGAACAAGGAATTTGAAAATTGGGCTGCAAATCAGTAGCGGTCCGGAAATTCTTTTTCGGGTATCGTTTTTTCTCATATCTTGTTTAATATGAAAATCTATTTTTGTACTAAAATTATGTTTCAATTATAGTTATTTTTTAAAAATTTTTTATTTTAAAAATATATTAAAATAATATTTTTTTATTTTTTTAAAAATATTTTTAACATTAATGCATTAAAATAATCTAAAAATATTAAAAAAATTATTTTTTTTAAAAATACTTTTAAAATATAAAAATATACAGGCATAAACAGTCAAGCTATTAAAAAGGTGTTTGTTCACCATGAGATTTGTTTATTTTCTGCTTGAGACTAAGCGGGCAGTCTGCACAGATAAATTTGTCAGCTTTCTTTGGAATGAACAGAATATTAGATGGACTTCTATAGATGCTGTGGGAAATCCGGTGGTGTTTTAGTCTTATGGAATGATAACAACTTCAAAGTTGACTCTATAGAATATGGGGGACAGTGGATTGCTATCTTTGATGTTCATTCTTCTTCAGATTTTGCTTGTGCCGTAGTGGGAGTCTATGCAGCTAGGTTCAGTTTTTGAACGACGAACTTTATAGAATGAGCTTACCATGTTAAAATCAGCCTTTGAAGTGCCTGTGTTCCTAGTAGGGGACTTTAATGAGACCTTACACCCAAGTGAAAGGAGTAGTGGGTACTTGAATGTTACTGGTTCAAAGGCCTTCAAGTCTTTTCTTTCTAATCGGGACTTCATCGAGTATCCTCTTGTTGGGCATCGTTATACATGGTTTTGGGGAAGATCAATGAGCAGAATAGACAGAACTTTTGCATCTCCATCTTGTCTCTTAGAATATCCTTTACTGTCTTTGACTAGATACCCCTAGAGGATCCGATCACTGTCATTTAGTTCTTGGCCAGATTCGTGAGAATTGTGGGGGGGGGGGGGGGGGGGGGGGGGCAACAAAAAAAAACAAAAAAAAAAAAATACAAAAAGT
>Ga0325410_1009624_pt1 | contig 10287 bp, 8 predicted proteins | sample PopdelMetagenome_16_FD_206182 | JGI IMG/M metagenome (GOLD analysis project Ga0325410, IMG submission 206182) | Populus deltoides microbial communities from Bellville, Georgia, United States - Xylem-PdIQD-R3 | ecosystem: Host-associated > Plants > Phyllosphere > Stem > Wood/Secondary xylem...
TAGTATTTCAGTCTCTCATTGATGATTTCATCCTCTCTTTTCCCTCCCACACATTTCAGATTTAAGGAAGTTAGAAGTCCTTTTTTTGGACAACATTTTCATCAGCGAAAGCATTTTGCTAGACTCATTGAGAGCCTTGCCATCCTTAAAAACCCTTTATGCTCGGGACAATAATTTCCTCCGAACACACACTGTTAAAGGTTGGATACGGATTTGTTTCCTAAAACATTAATATTAATTTATTTAGAGTATATTTGGTATCATTTTCAATGTTCGATTTATTGCGTCTGTTCCACAGGGATCTATAATTTGACCAACCTTGAAGAAATATTCCTTGATGGTTCTTCTCTTCCAGAGAACTTTCTTCAGAATATTGGAGTATTGTCTGCTCTTAGAGTTTTGTCTCTGACCTCTTGTCACCTCAATGCTACTCTACCTACTCGAGGTAAATTACAATCCCCTCTTGACTATAGTTAATAGGCAAACTGTCGTCCTCGCCCAGCTTGTTTGGCAGACTATTCACCAATCAGATGTATTTGTATCTTACACAGGATTCTTAAATTTGACAAACCTTGAAGAATTATTCCTGGATGATTCTCCTCTCCCAATCAAGTTTCTTCAGAGTATTGGTGTATTCTCCGCTATCAAAGTTTTGTCTATGAGTAATTGTCAACTGAATGGCACTCTACTCACTTCAGGTACAATACAATTCCCTCTTCATACTATCACGGTAATAAATAGGATCAAGAACATGTTTCATTATTGTTCCTTGACATGATCATGTATTTGTTAAAGGCTGGTGTGAATTGAAAAGGCTAGAACAGTTAGATCTCTCTAGAAATAATCTAGATGGTCTGCTGCCTGCTTGTTTTGGAAACTTGTCATCACTGCAATTATTGGATGTGTCCTACAATGAACTCACAGGAAGTATTGCCTCCGGTCCTCTTACCAGTCTCAAATTCCTAAAATACCTATCACTATCAAGCAACCAATTTCAAGTCCCGGTTTCGTTTAAGTCATTTATGAACCACTCAGACCTCCAGTTCATCTCCTGTGACAACAACAAACTAATAAAGGAACCTACCTTTCAGAATTTCATTCCGAAGTTCCAGCTGAAGTTTTTTAGCTTGTCAAATTGCAAATCAAAAGCACTAAATGCAAGTATCCCCGACTTCCTCTATAACCAATATGATTTAAGAGTGCTTGATCTCTCCCTCAACAGTTTCCCTGGAATGTTCCCATCTTGGTTGTTTGTGAACAACACAAAATTGGAACAACTGTTCCTGAAAGGCAATTCTTTCGTAGGTCATTTTCAATTGCCATACCATCCAAATCCTAACCTTTGGATACTGGATGTTTCGAGCAACAGTATACAGGATCAAATTCCGAGAAACATGTGCTTGATCTTTCCATATTTGAGGAATTTAAGAATGACAGAGAATGGACTCACAGGTTATATTCCTTCTTGTTTTGCAAATACTAGCTCTTTGGAAGTTTTAGATTTATCCAACAATCAATTGTCTAGAGGAATACTTGAGGATCTGACCTCCTCATTATTGTTTCTCAAGTTGTCAAACAATAATTTGGGTGGGCAAATATCTCCCTCAATTCTCAACTCGTCCCTTTTGGAGTTTCTCTACTTAGACGGCAACAATTTTGAAGGAAAAAGATGGGATATTTCGTTGAACACATGGCCTTCCATGTCAGCATTGGATATTAGCAACAACCATTTCACTGGCATGCTTCCGAAGTGGATAGGCAATATTTCATACATTCGAGCAATAGATTTCTCGAGAAATCATTTTGAGGGTCAAATTCCAGGAGATTATTGCAAGCTAGACCAGCTTGAATTCCTTGACCTTTCTGAGAATAGATTGTCGGGCTTTCTACCATCTTGCTTCAATCTACCAAGTTTATCCCATGTTCATCTATCTCAAAATCAACTGAGGGGTCCGTTAACAAATTCATTTTATAACAGCTCTTACCTGGTTACATTAGATCTTAGATATAACAGCTTCACTGGCCCTATACCAAATTGGATTGGCAATCTTTCAACATTGAGTGTTCTTCTTCTGAAAGCTAATCATTTTAGTGGTGAGTTCCCTGTTCATTTATGCTTGCTAAGAGAATTAAGCATTTTGGATATGTCACACAATATGCTTTTCGGTCCTCTACCCTCTTGCTTGGGCAATCTTACATTTTTGACAAGTCTCAAGAAAGCTTTAGTTGCCTCTCACATGTATTTTGTGTACAAATCCACTGTCGGGATTTATTCTAAAAAATCCTATGGTCGTTCTAGACTAGAACATGGTGAAGATAACACAGAGAATGAATCTCCTGCCCTCATCGTCGAAGAAGTGATTGAATTTACAACGAAAGGGAAGTCTTATGCATACAAGGGCGACATCCTCAATTTCATGTCTGGTATTGATCTCTCCGACAACAGATTCACAGGTGAAATTCCATCGGAAATGGGATACTTAAGGGAGATACATGCATTAAATTTGTCACACAACAATCTGATTGGATCTATCCCCACAACATTCTTGAACTTGAAGAATGTAGAGAGCTTGGATCTTTCTCACAATAACTTGACCGGTGCCATCCCCCGACAACTTACTGAACTTACCTCATTAGCAGTTTTTAGTGTAGCATTCAATAACTTGTCAGGCAAAACACCAGAGACAAAAAACCAATTTGGGACCTTTGACGAGAGAAGTTATAAAGGGAATCCGCTTCTTTGTGGACCTCCATTGAAAAACAGCTGCAGCGAACTTGAATCACCTTCACAGTCTGAGCCAAATGATTCGAATAGCGGGCGAGAACATGATGGATTCATGGACATGTATGTTTTCTTTGTGAGCTTCGGGGTATGCTACACAATTGTGGTACTAGCAATTGCGTCAGTTTTGTACATAAACCCATATTGGCGACATTGGTGGTTTTACTTCATTGAAGAGTGCATGGAGACTTGCTACTACTCTGTATTGCATACATTTCATAAGCTATCCATCCTCCTTCATAAGGCCATAGGGTCTTATGCGTGCCTTTAGTTTTTTCATATTTTTTAGTTTGAACTAATAAAACCTTTACTTTTTTTCAAGCTTCAGTTCATTTTATTGCAGTTTCTCAAATGAATTCTACAAATTCAATATATATATATATATATGCATCCTTAATGCCATATTAAAGAGTATATAAAGAGAAGAGGAGGAGCTTTACGTGATATGGATAGGTGATGCTCCTAAGCCTAGAACCAGCTAACTGAACATAGAATCAAAGCACGATTCCACTGTAATATTATGATGAATAAGTCAGCAAAACTTATTTCAATTTCAACTTCCAATCTCATCATTAGTACAAAATGCAGAGTCAGATTGAAAGGAAAATGATTGGAAATTGAAATTCAGGTAACAATACTTCTAGCAGAGCTTCCTCCTTACCCTCTCCCTATTGTATCTTCTTCGAGTGGAACTCTAGCTTTTTGCCCTCCAAGATATATGTTCTCATCTTTCTCCAGTACTCTCTTTTCCATCCAGCATAAGCAATCACAACTTACCTCAACGGAAAACTTTATAGCCAACTTCAACCAATATTTAAAAGGAATTTTGTCCTTTGTTTGATAAGCAAAATCAACAGAACCTGTCTTTGACTTTCTAGCTCATATATAGCAGTAGCCATTTTAAGGAGCAGAAACAAACACTGTAGAGATTTATCATCACGAAAATCTAGTTGAAGCCAACTACATCAAAACTCCACAGCCAATGTACTAATCCCAGCCAATGTATTAAAAAGATAATAAATAAAATTAGAGTAATAACATTGATACAACTTATCATTAAATTTCATTTGCAATTTCCTCTCAATTTTCTGTAGTTTTGTAGAGACAAAGATTAGTTGGTCCTTACGGGAATTTTTCTTCCTTAATTTCACTCCCATTTCCCAAACGATGGAATTCATACAACCTTTCGATTTTATTTCCACGTAAAATCCATTCTTCTCTATCAAACAGAACATAATAATGGGCCATATTTTAATTTAAATATCTTTTCCTAATATTTAAAGCTTTTTTACTGGGAAAATATCATGGGGATTTGAGAGAAAAGACAATGGATAAGAAAGGACATGAAAAAAAGTGAGAGAAAATGATGGTGGGTCTTCATTCTTCAAGGACCGTATTGGAACTCTTTGGAGGCATGCGTGAGAGGTGAAATGGAAAAGTATAGGGACCAAAGTGTAATATCAATGAATATATAGGGCTTGAAATGCAATTTACCCTTAATTTTTTCATGGATGACGCAGTCACAAGGAGAGGATATATAGATGTCATTTCTGATATGATAAGACAGGCAGTGACAATAAGTAAAATTTCATAAATCATCATCAATCAAAAATCATGACGTGGGGACAGATCAGACGGTTGATTGTGACTCTTTTTACCCTCTCTTTCTCCCTGTGGGGGGTTTTAGGACAGTATCGCGCGAGATGCGCGGGCGCTGTGCTCTTACATTTCCAAGGTGTATAGTAGGATCCATGTCTTTCAATTAAAATCTTGTACTCCTTGGGACCCACTGGGATTCTAGTTTTTTTTATAAAAAAAAACATTTCATAAAAGTCCTCAAACTTCGAGGCTCCTCTCAAGCTAGTCTCATCTCTATCATAGCAATATTATAATTTTTATTCATTTTTAGTTAACAAAAAGTTTATGTAATCACTTGAAGTTTATACGGTTTTTTTTATATAAAAAACCAATGAATTCTCTAAAAATCTCATTTTAAATCGCTTGAAACTGATTTCATAAAGAAACACAAAGATCTTACATTTATATAATTTGTTTAATTACATAAACAAATTATATGATAAGATGAAGAGAAATCACATAATTGATTGATTTTACAACCCTTTAAAAACAAACTCATCAAAATATTTAATCCAAATTCTGAATAAGTAACAATATCTAATGTAGATAGGTTTGAATAATTTGATAATTATTAATAGTCAATTGTAGATTTATCACAATTAGATCATATATATAAACACAATATTAAACTCATAATATGAACAAATATAACTGGGCTAACTTAAGAAAAAAACACATTGGTGTAAAATGACTAGTATAACTAAAAAAGTTTAAATTTTAATTTGACCTCATGGAAATCATTCTCAAATTTAATTAGGAGATTTTATGGTTTTATTCTATAAAGGGTATGTGTAGACTTGAAAGAAGTTGTTTGAGCCAATTTAGTTATTTTTTTAATCTTTTCACAATTCTAATCTAATTTTGGATTTTATATTGTAAAAACCTATATCATATCAAGATTAAATTTCAGTTAAAAAAAATATTAGGACTCTAGTTGTGGAGAGTTTTTTTATATATAGAATTACGTTTTTCTTTGAGCTTGCTTTTCTCTTAACCGGATCAACTACATCAATCTCCTAAAAAACAAAAAAACAGTTTGGAATGAAATTTAACAGTCTGCAACAATAATCCTTTACCGTCCACCATGAAATGATCAACAGGTTTTTTTTAAGGACAATATAAATTCTGAAAGAGCGTAGACATGAATGACAGCCAAGAACCACCCAACAGCCATGCAGGGTCTAGTCTGCATGGCAATGGTCCACTCAATCGCTGAATCCACATGAACACAGTCTAATGAACTGCTCAACATGCATTTGGTTCTGGTAATTCAATTATGCGAAGGGTGTAGGTCCGAATTCTTCAACTTAAACGAACATGTTTGCGTAATTAAGTGTTCAATCACGTACTTAATTTGCTATTGAAAACATTTAGAATTTATCAACAATTTAATTAAGCAGGTGTATACAAACTTCCAACATTTGTAGATTTCATTGAATCATTAGTTAACACTAAGTAGACTGAGATCGGATCAAAATGTGTCACTTAAGCTCTTAATATTACAGAAAACTTACAATTGCCCTGATGGTTAGCACAAAAGACCGGCTTGGAGTTCAGACTAGCCAAATTGCCCAACTCTTTAAGCCTGAATTTTATCACCATCATAAAATGGGAAAATTAGTTTAGATATACAAGGCGAAATGGAATTAATTACCTCACATTTTGAACTTCAGATTGGTCATGCATGACCACTTGCAGGTCCTCCTAGTGTTAGAACCACACCTTGAAGATCACTTCTTGGATTTGATTCTTTGGCTAATGATGGAGCAGCTCTGATTACCGGATATGTTCTGGTCACTTGAGTTTGTCGAGAACTATGACTGGATTCTTGTCCTGAGAATGTTGTTGGATGATGAGAATGCTTCAAGGTATCAGTATGATTGGAGTTTGGAAATTGATGAACAATGGGGATTTGAGTTGCTGGTGATGCATGATTTTGAGCTAGAATTGCCCCTCTCGATACGAAACCAGGTGCCTGATAGATAAAATTAGGTTTCAATACGAGTTCGAAATATACTGCAAATGAGGAAGTAATGAGGAGCTTACAGGTGAAAACAAGACCCCTCTGAAAATCTTCCCATTAACAGTTGCAGTCATTAAAAGGCCTGAGTCGAAGGCTCCGTCAACTTTACCTCGAACTTCAGCACCGGCCTATGGAGAAAGAGAAGAAAGTGAAAAGCAAGTATTAGCAGAGCAGGAAGAAAAACAAAGACAAAAAAAAGTGTAATTGACAATGTTTTGCATTGCATATATCAACTAAATGATTTACCAGGTTTTGAGTACACCCTGGCTCCATGGGTCTATGTTCCACTGCTGAGAATGGTGTTCCTTGCCTGCCAAACCCTGCATGAACATATTGTTCTACTCTTTTATTCTCTCTTGAAATTTGGAGCCTGTGCCGGGTTTTTTGGATCACAAGTCTAGGTAGTTTCTGATTACTTGCAACACTATCAGCCTGGTAATTTCTTGGAATTTTGTTTAGCTGCCTAAAGAAATTAAGTCCTTTGCAAGATGTGAGGGAATCAACTGATTTCTGAACCGGAATCTGTTCTTGGTCGGACTGTGACGGAGATGAATGGTGAGAGGGTGAAAGAGAATGCTCTTCTTGTTCTAAATCAATCTCCCATGCCTTTGAATTTGTAGTTCTTATCTTCTTATGATGAATTGTATCTGAAAGGAACGTTGGAGTTAATCATGTTTGAAGCCTTCATCCGTGCAACTCAGGACAAGGTTTTTGTTATTAAAACTACCTGAACTGAACTGAAAAGGTTGCTTTGATTCTTCTGATTCATATGAGCCCTTCCTGTCTATTTCATTGTTTCCCAGAAACATTGACTGCTTCACAGAAAACAATTATTAACCCTCCCAACTTGAACAGGCATATTTAACAGGAGGTCAAGTGTTTGCATTTTGAGAGTAAATAGTTTAGTTACCGAAATATCTTCTGCTCCTGGGAGAAATCTTCTCTTTTCTTGATTCCAATGTTGTCCAAAGATCTTGCACATGGAAATGTTGTATCGACCATTGGGATGTTCCGCTCCAAGTTGCAAGACCAACAACTGATTGAGAGGACGCTCATCCTCTCTGCACCTGCAAATACATACATACATACAGAATTGAATTAGGAGACACATGAAGATTATGGGAGGCAGTGTTGAGAACAGAAGCTGCAGATGCGAAACAAAAACTTTCAGTTACCCTCCATAGATGACAATATCCGAGTCGGTGACAACCGCAGTGTGAGAAAACCTCCCTTGAGGTTGCTGGCCAGATATATCAAGTTGAGTCCATGAACAAGTACTCACATCAAGCACCCAAACATCATTGTAGTAATGTTTGTCCCCAACACCTCCAATGACATAAAGCTGCAGACCATGAAAAGCACATTAAATCTCTTTTCAAAAGCCAACAATTGATAAAGGAGCGTCGAAGAATCAAAGCCTTCAAGCAAAAACAGGTGAGCATCAATAGCACAGACAACAGAATAGGGTATAACATTCCGAAGAAAAACTAGTCTAATTTTCAAATCTATTTTAGTCCCATGACTTGCCTTTGTTCCAACATTCACAGAAGCATGACCTGCTCGAACACCTGGCGAAGATCCTTGCACAACAAGCTGTTAAAAAATAAAAACCATTATCATTGCTTCAATTCCACAAATTCTAGAGTAAAATAGAGTAAGTGAAGCTAATGCCTTTGTCCAAGTCATTGTATCTGTGTCAAGCACATCCACATCACCGTGATACCTATCACCACGATCACCACCGTACACAAAAAGCTTATTACCGATTTCAACCGCACTGTGACTATCCCTAGGAGCCGGAATACTGCCCTTAACCTCTGGAGAAGTCCATCTCATGGACTTGAGGTCTAAAACGTGCAAATCATTTAAATAATTTGCTTCACCTTCTCCACTTCCCCCAAACACCATGATTCTATCATCACCAATCAAAGTTGCAGTGTGACTTTCACGAGGCGAAGGAGGAGTCCCTTTGCATTCAGGGCTTATCCACTCCTTGGTCCCAAGATCCAATATATGAAGATCATTCACCTTCTTAGAGCCATTAGTGCCCCCAAACACAATCATTTGACGCCCCACAAGAACAGCACTGTGGCTGTCTCTTGGACCAGGCCCTTGACCTGTGGTTGCCAGAGTGTTCCAAACCACTGTATCAAGATTTAGCATTAGAACATCACTGAAATCAAGACCCCCACAACATCCCTGAAATGATGAAACAAATATCACAATTCAGTGAAGAAATTGAAACTGAGTAACAGCATAATCAATTTGCTAGCAGTTCACAAAGCAATTAGATATTTCTTTCAGAAAACACAGTACTTAAATACTAGACAGAGCCATATTTTACCAAGAAAGCAACAGCCACAGCTTTTAATAAACATATCTATATCTAGAAAGCAGGATATGTATAGTAATCATCTTCCTACCAAATACTAATTGCCACACTAAATAGAGAAACTTCAGACAACATTTTCAACACCGAGCAGAAGAACAAAAAAAATAGCAAAAAACCAAAATACATGAAGAAAGTATGTCTACTTTGCCTAATGTTGTACATAAAGAACAAAGGGAAACAAGATTTACAGCTACAAGTTTTGACAGAGAAAAAACTATAAATAGTGGCCACCAACACAAAAAAAATTACATCTAGTTGAACAAAGAGAAATTTCTCTATGCATTGTGAAATATAAAGTTGATGTTGTTAGAAGATTATACATACCCCAAAGACATATACAACACCATGAGAGTAGCAAGCAGAGTGACCCCATCTTTCAGAAGGATTAAATCCTGAAACCTTAGGATAGAGCCACATTGCCATCTTCTTTGAAGCTTCACGTCCCAAAGACCCCATTACTTGTCTTCTCCCTTTTTTTCTCCTGAGCTGAAAGGCTTTATTTATTTCTAGTTCAACACAAGGCTTGGTGATGATAAAGAAAGTTGAAGAGAGAAATATAAAGCGAGTCAAAAGTGAACATGAACAAACCAAGTGATATATCAACTATCAGTGTCAATAGACATGAAAAGATGGGTAACTGTGGCAACCAACATCAACAGAAGGTAGTGGTGAAAGGAGCTTTTTTTTTTTGCCATATAAACCCTCTACCACTTTAAACAAATTTTCTTTAAATGTAAAGTATTTCTACACTTTATTGTTGGTATGGTAAACCATCAAATAACACAAGTGTATAGGCTTAAAGATATTATATGTATAATAAGACTACAAAAGTGATGTAAATCATGGAAACATGACTCTTGAGTGTATTTTTTTTACATTTTTAATGATTTTTATTTTTTGGTTTGTTTACTTTCACAGTTTTGTCTAACTGAAAATGATGGAGGGTGGGGGCTATGGTTCTGGGAAATGACGGAGAAAGTGTGAGAAGTTTGAGGAGCTTTTTTCTTGGTTTTCCTCTCTGCTAAACTCACATGCTATTTCTCTCTTTTGTGAGTATGATATTGGGATTGATGGAAGTGAAGTTTACCCTCTTTCTCTCTCCCTCCATCATCCTAATTTTCAAGGTGGGTTATCAATGTGGATCAAGAAATGTCAATTCTCAAGGATCTTTGGGAGAAGTGTGGGGGCTTTGTGTTGTCCAAATTCTTTTTAGTTTTGGGAAATGAGCATGGTGTTGTTTCTCTCAAAAGGCTTGGAGGTTCTTGAAAGATGAAAAAAAAAAGCACTAAACCCAACGCCATTTAACCTTGTATAGTATTTTAAGGGAATCTCGAGTTAGTCACTGATGTATATATCCATTCTCATTCGAGTTCCACGACAACATATTTTATCAATTAGGTCCCAAATGCTTAAGACATTTCTCAATTGGGTCATGTTTCCACTGTTTATGAA
>Ga0325410_1009625_pt1 | contig 10287 bp, 9 predicted proteins | sample PopdelMetagenome_16_FD_206182 | JGI IMG/M metagenome (GOLD analysis project Ga0325410, IMG submission 206182) | Populus deltoides microbial communities from Bellville, Georgia, United States - Xylem-PdIQD-R3 | ecosystem: Host-associated > Plants > Phyllosphere > Stem > Wood/Secondary xylem...
GAAGAACCCTACCTGACTTATCACTCTTCAATCACAAAGAGTGTGGCGTCGAAATCCTAGATTGATCTTTGTGGCGTCCAGATCGACTTATCAAAGTATCATTCTAGTCTATCCCCCATCTTATTTATCTTAAAATCACTATAATCCAGCCTAAACACCAAAAGAAAGACAACACAACCAGACCCATCCTTCATCCATTTTCGTCAGATTCATTGTTGCTGGATTTGGAATCATTCACAGCACATCACTTACATAGTCTTTCACAAGAATAGGCTTAATTCTATGGATCTCTAATTTGAAGGATTTGTTTGCATCCGACATTGAGCCTCATCCATCTGCTTAGCCTCTTAACATCTTCTCCGAATTCTTACAAAAGTACTTGAGATTAAACTCTTTCAAAAACCCCTTTAACATTTTTCAACTTGTTACACAAAACATACATGGGAGTGCCCGTGACCACCTTACACCATGTCTCGAAAATCAAGAAGAGAAAAAGAGGATGATCCAATCAAAGAACTTGAATGGAATCTTCCTTTTCAATAAACACACCATCTTAACTAACATAAGAGAGTGATTTGAGATACCAAAGGGTAGAAAGCAAGTTCCTGAACTTGTAAATTCGCAAATTTATTTGACATTAACAAAAACCCGATCTAATTTTTTCTAGATAGTATTGTTATAATGTCGATTAGTCCAAGTGAATCTAGAATTCATGAATCTGAGATCTTCTAGACATGACTAAATCACACAATTGTTGAGGTCATTTTACCCCCTGACCATGACGTAGTGACGTAGTGCCTCCGCACTTCTCATTAAGTGATTGAATAGCTTTGAAATCCCCCAATAGAATCCATGGAATAATCACCCAGGTAATCTACAGTTAACAATTTCAGCCCACAAAGCCTCTTGTTTAGATTGACAATTATCTTCAAAGACAAAGGAAGCATTGAAGGAAACATTTTATCCTACCATAGTAACGTTGACATGAATAATCTGATCTAAGCTACCCAAAAGATCAACCTTCAACACATTAGGGTCCTAACATACCCAAATATGACCACCATTAGAACGATCATTGTTAAATAAGTAAGCCCAATTCTGAAAAAGAAGTCTAGAAACATTATCTTTATTCACTTCCCTAACATGAGTTTCAACTAAACCAAAAAGAGCTACCAAATGCTTTTGTACAAGACAACAAATAGCTGAATGTTTTACGGGATCATTCAAACCTCTGATATTCCAACATTCGATAAACATAGTGAACAAAATAGAAGGATGTCGAAACCAACAAGTAGCCACCCATGTTGTCTCCAAGTTGTAGTAGTATTCTTTTGTTTCCTTTGCTATGTTTTCTCCTCACCTCATGTCCTAAATAAGGTTGGATTAGGCCCATCTTGCACATGAATAAGATGTACTAGGGCCTCCTCTTGATACTCTAATGGACTCTTCAAATCTAACTTGGTTGAAACCTTCAAAACTAGGTCCTTGCTGGTCCACATCATCCCTTCTCTCTTCGAAGGGATTCGACCTCGAATCAAAACCTATGTTAAAGAAAGTAAAATCATCAATATTAAAGGTAGCACTAACACCATACTCATCTAGAAAATCAGTTTTGTACGCATTGCAATTGATCCTCTCTAAAACCTGAAAGGACCATAACCACGAGGCTGTATGCATTGCAATTGATTGTTTGGTTAGGAAATCGTTCCTTACGCATATGCACCCAAACCCAATCACCAGGTTAAAAAACAACTTGTTTACACCCTTTATTTGCTTTAGAAGCATACAGTCTGTTCTTTTTTCTATTTATAGTCAAACTCCCTCATGGAGTTATCTTACCATCTTTACCTTCTTCTCACCATCTAGACTTACTATTTCTTTATCAGATAAAATGAATTAAGCCCATAGGAGTTAATGGATTAAACCAATTAACAATTTTAAAAGGAGAAAAGCCAATGGTTGAATGCACAATTCTATTATAAGCAAACTCAACAAAACACAAACATTCTTTCCAAGTTTTCAGATTATTTTGAATAACAACACGTAAAAGTTGGGATAAAGTTCTATTCACTACCTCAGTTTGTCTATCTATTTAAGGATGACAAGTTTGATTAATCTAGAGAACATAACTGTTCACAGTCCATGTTTGATTTGACCAATCAAATGTTCTCCCTAAGATTAATAATGCAGATCCACCATATTATTAAACTCAGTTGCTTCACAAGTTCATTACCACAACTCCGGTTTTGATATTGAACTTAGCAATAGATTGTCTACAATAATAACTTAGAGTTCACTCTAACAATTAAAATAAACAATCATAGAAAAGATAAGTATAGGAGAACAAACATATTCATCATATAAAATGAAAAGAAAAGGTAAAGAAAATTTCACAGTTCTTGAAATATGAAAGTTTCCGTGTCCTTGCAACCAAGAAAAAGAGTTTAGCCTTTCATGTCTACTGAACAATTAATCAAAAAGAAGAAAACATGATTTCGGGTTTTGTTGGAGGAATGTGTGTTTTTTCTCTCTTGGCTGGCCAGTCCCCATCTCTTCTCCTCTTTCTTTTTATACCCTAGGAAAACTTAGTCTCTATTTTACAAAATAGTCCTCCCTTAAGTTGACAGTTTACATTTAAGTACTTCAATAACTATTTTCCTAAAAATGAAGAAATATCCTTGCATGAAATCTTCAAGCTTTGACTTCGAGGAGCTAAATTGCTAAAATAAAAACTTGGATGTAGGTTTGGATGGTTTGGGATGTATTTTGAACTCGTTTCTTTACAAAACCTGTTTGTTGGCAGAATTCATATGTCATCATAGAAAAATCATATCTCCCTCATATAAGATCTTTTTGGGCTGAAATTTGGTACGTTAATAGGTATTTGAGCTAAGAATCCAAAACAATTGAGGTGGTATCAAATGAACTTCTATAGCTCAAGATATTCAAGTTGTTATGGATGAAGGTCAACACTGGCAGATTATGAGATTTGAATTTGAAGGCTGAGATTTCCATGCTCTTTCTTTTTTTTTCTCTTTCCTTATATGTGTAGAAAGGTATGGATGTTAGCTTTCTAATGCTACTGGAATCACTTCATTTCGACCTCTAGAACTCACGTTCTACACAAAACATCGATTGAAGGTCAAATCTGTCAATTATCTCCAATTTACATCGTTTTGCATCTTTCATCTAAAAGTTTCTTCAAAACATAAAAAAATATATCAAGGCATTTTATATATAAAACATAGGCAAAAAACTAGTTAAATGTGAGTGAAACTATCAAATACTATAGTTGCATCAAATAACCCCACACTTAGCTCTTGCTCGTCCTTGAAAAAGAAAAGATAAAATCAAACTTAAACTAAATTGATAAAATAACAATGACCAATCTCTTAATCTCCCATCAATGTCCAAGAATATATACATTATAAACAAGAATATAGTCAATAAGGATAAAACGTATAGATTTTCATGAATTCATTTGCATGTTAACTTCAAAACTCAATTAATTGTTGGGATTTAAATGAAATCTATGTTATGCCAAAGTGATAGGTCATCTCATTGATAAACATTCCAACACTCACGTGTTTTGGGTTTATATATTTAAATCTTTCAAATTCGATCAATGAATATATTCTACCATAAGCTTGCTCTTCAATCTCATCTCCATTACTAACATATTACAAATAATGCATTAATCAAAAGGTCTTACTTTTCAGTTGTAATGGGATTAAGGTTATTGTAAGGTAAAAGAAAGTAAAAGAAAAGGCTAAAACCAAAGGAAGTTAAGTATTCCACACAAAAAAATTAATCTTTCAAACAAGATTTTCCATCAAAGCACGCAAATTTTCCATATTTTCCATATTTAAGTAGCAATACTTAACTTATTTTGATTTCAAACTCAATCAACACGAAATTTTTATAACTATGAACACAATGGAACACTTCTCCTCTCTTTTCTTTTCTTTTTTTTTGTTCTTTTTTTCACCTTTAGCAACTTTGCCCATCTTTTCATCAAGCATCCCTTTTTTTTTTCTTTTCACATAATTTTACAACCATAATCCATGAGATATCAACAAGTATATGCTCTACTAATCTTTGGCCAGAGGGAAAGGAAAACATATAAAAAGTTAAGGCTTATACATGGGTAAAGCAAAGAAAAGATAAACAAGCTCAAAAGGGGCTCATTAAGGATAATATGCTTTAGGCATATTTCCTCCAATTTACTCCTTTTTGCATCTTTCATCCAAAAGTTCCTTCAAAACATAAAATAAAAAATATCAACATAGGCATTTTATATATAAAACATAGGCAAAACACTAGTTAAATGTCGGTGAAATTATCGAATAATATGGTTGCATCAACATCTAAGGTTTTCACCCTAAAGTGATCAATTAAACCACCCCCATGTGCTTCACAAACAAGTAATTCACGCAAAGTATTAACAGGAACACACAATCTATTCTCGTTGAACAAAAAACTATCCACTAAATAAAACTTACCAAAAGTCATATGTCCACATGCATTATAAATCTCAATAAAGTCATAATCTAATACAATTCCTTCACATATTCAAAAGCCTAGCAATCTAGTATTCATGGTGTTTAAAAGAACATACATGTGCACAATTGAACGGAGACTATGATCTCTTTGCTTGCTTAAACTTTATTACGTAAGGAAAAGTTTCAATGAATTCAATCCATTTTGCATGTCTCCTATTCAACTTACCTTGTCCTTTCAGATGCTTCCAGGATTCATAATCTGAATTGATTACGAATTGGCCACAAGTAATGCTGTCATGACTCAAGTGCTCTTACTAGTGCATAGGTCTCCGATCCTGCATCAAAACAACATCTATTCCTATTTCAGATGCATCACATTCTATTTCAAATGCTTTTGTAAAGTCAGGTAAAGCAAAAACAAGTGCATAGCAAAATTTCTCTTTCAAAAGAACAAAAGTCAATTCTTGTTCCTTCCTCCATTTAAACCCAACTGACTTTTTAACAACTTCATTCTAGGGCACAGCTATTGTACTGAAATCTTTCACAAAACACCTATAAAAATTAGCTACCCATGAAAAATCCTTACCTCACTTACTGATATAGGTGCAGGACAATCCCGGATGGCCTTAATGATACAATCCATGCAAGGTCAAATTCGAATTTTGATATAAAATGTGCAACTATCTAGTTTTACGGCAACAATCATAATTCTCAATCCGACTGTTGGAACAGGCTAAAATATTATATGGAGTCTCTTGGCATGTTTTTCTACCTTGGGTTAAAATTTCAGGACAATCTGAGTTTGGGAAGGCATCGCAATATAGGTCAACAGAGGTTGTACGATTTTATTATTTACTTCCTTTTGAATTGTGGACTTCCTATTTGACTAGGATTCTTTTCCTAAAAGGATATGGCAGCTTGTTTTGGAAATATCCTAATTCTACAAGGATCTTTAATGGGTTGTAATATAATTTTCCAAGTGTGGTAAGGATTCATTAATATTTCACAATCATTTTCTTACAAGGATTCCTTATTCATCCTAGCTACAACAAGGAAAGAAGACTTCAGAATTAATTCTACCTTCAGATTAGATTTTCCTAGTTTATTTGGGACTTCTTAAGGGTGATAAATCTGATTCTAGCTGATTAGTACTTAAAAGTGCATTTTTATCAAGGTTTTATATCATCATTTTGCACTTGAAGTATCAATAACTCCTTAACTATAGCATGTTTTATAATAACAGATCTGATAATATAAGATAGCTTTAATTTATGGTAAATGTTCATTTTAAATGCAGGCATATTTCACAATTCAAAGGATTCATTGATGTGATTAACTATTGAAAGTGAAAGGACAAAGAAACGGCTAAGTTTAGAAAGGAGATGCCGATTCAATTCAAATTGGAACACTGTTCAGTTATTGGGTCCTATATGGAGCTGTAGATCTTGGATTTCAGCTTATTTTATATGGATGGAAAGCTAATAAATAGGCCTACAATGTTAATGAATAGTGTAAAACCCAAATCTGCCGTTTTCAAATTCAAAAGAGAAGTTAGAATCTGTCCTGTAATCCAGCCCAAACACTGCTTAGAATTGTACCCATATCTGGAGTTCTAGAAGGCCAAATGACGTGAAATTTGGTGGGTGGAAGGAAAAGACAATGTCCAACAACTTTCATGAAGAAGATTTTCTCAAATTCATATGGTAACAATGACATTTCGTCCAGACAATAGCTTGAGGTCTATCCACCACGTCCACCAACAGAACTACTCAATATTTTAGTCATATCTCGAGCTCTAGTGATCCAAATGCTCTGAAATGTTATAAGTGGAAAGATAAGATGATTTCCAACAACTTTCATGAAGAACACTTTGCCAAATTCTGAATGGATCAATGTCATTTCATCCAGCCAAAGTGCTTGAGTGTTGTTGTCCACCAAGTCCACTAAATCAATAGTTGGTCATTACATCAATAATCAATTACCAAATGAATAGTTATGAATTTTAGCCTATAAAAGGAGGCATTTGCCATTCATTTAGCAATCTTGGTTCTAAGATCAAGATCATGTTCTTGCTCTCTCTTTATTGTTATAATGCTTAAGTTTTATTTTCATTAATCTCTTGTTTATACTTTTCATTTCCTTTACTATACTTAGTTAACTATGTTCTTATCTTGTTTATTTATGTTCTTCTTTTTTATTATGTCTACCTAAGTTAATTATGTCAAGGTGACAAGGTTTCACTAATGGTGTTAGAATAAGTATAATATGAACTCAACATGGACTTCAATGCTTAAATCCTAAATAATTTGCCATTAACATGTCTTATCTTTTTTATCTTATCAATCCTTAATATCTTGCTTGTTAAATGGTTAATCTAGATTTGTGTTGTATAACACTTGGTACATCAAATACTTGATCCTTCATAGTTTTCGACCGACATCGTTATTATGAGAGGAACTTGATTTATTGTCAGCATAAGTTAGCATCATGAATGCTTGATAAAATTTGTAAGTATGGTATTATGTAAATAAGATGATTAATATGATCATGTTGATAATTTATAAAGAGTTTATAGTTTACTTATCTCTAATACTATTAGTGAACCCTCTAACCTTGACATTTGTTTTTATCATTGTTTAATCTTCTTTAATAATCTTATATTTCAAAGTCCTCTTTAAATCATCATCATCATCATTGTTGTTGTTGTTGTTGTTGTTGTTGTTGTTGTTGTTCTTATTATTATTATTATTATTGTTATTGTTCACTTCCATGTGGTTTGACCCCAGTCTTGCCGGGTTATTTATTACTGTGACACTTCTGCACTTGGGATAAAACATCAACTTTTTGATCGTGTCAAGTTTTTGGCGCCGTTGCCGAGGAGGTAAATTCTTGTATAAATTATAATATTTATTTTATTTTTTATTTTTCACTTTTCTTGTATCTAACTTTTGTTTATTTTGTTTTGTTTCTTTTTCTCTTGTTTTCTTCTTCCTTTTATTCTCTTTCTACACGTGCATGAGAGTTTGGTCATGTACATTAAGTGGTAGACTTTGTAGGGTATCCTCATTATTTTCAGAAAATTTGGTTGAAGAAGATAACCAATCACTTTATAATGAGAATAATGAGAATAATCGAGTTAGAACACTAAGAGACCACATGAATCCAACAAGAACAAGTGCACCCTCATGTATAGTTTTCCCTCCTGATGCATCTCACTTTAATTTTAAGCCAGGCATTATTCAACTTTTACCTTCTTTTCATGGCTTAGATCTAGAAAATCCATACTTGCATTTGTGAGAATTTGAAGAAGTCTGTAAGACCTATAATGACTTAAATTGTAGCATGAACATCATCAGATTAAAGCTTTTTCCTTTTTCATTAAAAGTTTATAAAGCTAAAACATGGTTACAGAATCTTAGGTCAGGATCCTGTAATAGGGAGATCAAATAGATCTTGGAGAAAACAGTGAACCCTAATAGGAAATACTGGTATATAAGACTTAATGATGCACTTTGGGCTTATCGAACTACTTATAAAACATCATTAGGCATGTCACCTTATAGACTAGTCTATGGAAAACCTTGTCACTTGCCTGTGGAACTTGAACATAAAGCTTATTGGGCTATTAAAGCTTTCAATTCAAATCTTGATGATGCTAGTCAGCTGCGAAAATTACAAATAAATGAGCTTGAGGAAATAAGAAATGATGCATATGAAAATTCATAAAGCAAGAATCAAAAAGTTTCATGACAAGAAAATACTTAGAAAAACGTTCAATGGTGGTCAAAAAGTCTTGCTTTATAATTCTCGACTCCATTTATTTACTGGAAAACTAAGATCAAGATGGAGTGGTCCTTTTATTGTGAAACATGTGTATTCATATAGGGCCTGTGATATTGAGAATCCAAAGAATGGTAATGTTTTCAAGGTAAATGGACGTCGTTTGAAAGCTTACTTTGATAATTTTTCAGTTGAAAATGACTCTATTCAATTAGGTGATCCTGTATATAAAGATTGATTCTTTTTCTCACATTGTTTTTGTGTTTCTTTTTGTGTGACTTTTGTTTTGCTAATTTCTGTCACCCTGGTCAAATGGCGGATAACGGTACTCCGTGACTTTTAAGTCGGTTCTTTCAGTTTCCCATGATAACTGATATCTGTGTATATATTTGTGTAATTCTTTGCTGTTTCTCCTTTCTTTGTATCTCTTTTCCACTTCTCATCTAAAAAAAATGGAATTGAAAAAGTATTTTTCTGCTCTGCCTCAGAATGCGATTACAAAAATTTAAAGTGCTAGGTGTGAGAGATTGAGATTGTTAATGAACCATGGAATTCCTGAAGATATTCGCTGGCTAATTGAAGCAAAGGTCCGATTATCAGGTGAGTCCTCCAATTCTTTCATTTCATACATGCCTGGAACAGGTAAAATCACTTTTGCAAAGAAATGTCGTGCAAAACAATTGAAAGTCTGTCACAGATGTGCTAGATGGACTTGTAATGCAAAATGTCGTTCTTTAGGAATGGTCTCTGTAAACCGTGAAGATAAAATACAATTCATTAAGGATGGCTTGAGTAAGGAGTCTTTAGATAATCTTCTATTGACTCTTGAGACGCACCCTAGTGGAGATGTGCATCGTGCAATTCATGATTTATGGCCACAATTCCATAAAGAACATGCTCGACATAGTCTTGGGAATCTGACTAAAAAAGACCCTGTTTGTCAGTTTTTAAGAAAACTAGATGGGAAGCATATCCCCGACCCATAGAGGGCGTTTAAGCCGTTCTTGGACGTAAAACCAAGAGAAGATGTGAGCCACAATCACAACTGCTTGTACATACATATTGTTAAAATATAAAAATATAAAAATATAAAAATCAAAAAAATATATAAAAATCAAAAAAATAAAAAAATAATAATAAAGAGAGAGAGGCTCCAGCTGGCCTACATATAGGTGTTATGATTGCATTTTCAATTTCTCATCTATAAATTCTTCTCTTCCTTCCCTTTATTTCTACTCAACCCACACATTCAACAGATATCGAAGTGTGTAGAAATGACAGGTTCCTCGAGTCATCAAATAAAAAATATTTGTGTTTTCGGTGGATCTAGTACTGGGAAAGAAATAGAGTTTTTGAAATCAGCAAATCATCTTGGTCAGGTATTAGCTGAGAGAAAGATTCATTTAGTGTATGGCAGAGTCAGCCTTGGGTTAATGGGGGGTGTGTCAATAGCTGTATTTTTAGGAGGCAGTCAAGTTTTGGGGGTCGTCCCCAAAGTTTTAGCAAAAGAGGACCTCCTTGGAAAAACAATTGGAGAGGAACTACAGGTCTCCACAATGTCTGAACGATTGAATACAATGTTTAAACATGCTGATGTCTTTATTGCCTTACCAGGTGGTCTGGGTACATTGGAAGAGATCTTTCATATTTCCTCTTGAGCCCAACTGCACATTCACCATAAACCTATAGGTTTGTTAAATGTTAATGGTTTTTACGATAAATTGTTGTCTTTTCTTGATCAAGCTATGGAACAGGAATTTCTAACATCTTCGGCACGACGAATCATAATCTCTGCTGCTACTGCTGAACAATTGATTGACCAACTACAATCTTTCATCCCTATCATTGATCCCTCTATGAGTCGCATACATTGGTCACCTGAGAAAAGTCGTAAAAAGCTTAGATTGGATTTGAGCCTTCATTTGTGAAACCTTGTGTCTTTTGGTTTTATTAATATCTTATTATTTTGTTTTGTTATTTCTTATATTTGTTTAAGTGTGTTTCA
>Ga0325410_1009626_pt1 | contig 10286 bp, 9 predicted proteins | sample PopdelMetagenome_16_FD_206182 | JGI IMG/M metagenome (GOLD analysis project Ga0325410, IMG submission 206182) | Populus deltoides microbial communities from Bellville, Georgia, United States - Xylem-PdIQD-R3 | ecosystem: Host-associated > Plants > Phyllosphere > Stem > Wood/Secondary xylem...
GAGAAGGCCCTTCGCTCTAAAAAACCTGGTAAGTATACACTTTTACTCTATTTTTAATAATCTGTATGTTAACTTGGAGTTGCTGATGCTTCAAAAAGTTTGAATTTATGCAAATTCATTAGAGGGATATTGAGTAAATGGTAATTGAAAGAGTTTTACCATGTTTTAGGACAAGCTATTGAGGGCATACAACGAATTGGCAAAAGAATTCAGGAGTGGAGTAAAGAACCCAAACCAACTATGGCAGTTTATAACATGTTTGGGTTAGTTACAGGAGAGGATAGGCTCTTTGCCAATACAATTCTATTACGGCTTGCTGATGCATTCAGGTTTGGTGACAGAGAAACAAGGGTTTCTATAGTAAAGGTTTTCTTGTTGGAGCTCAAGAGCCGTGATAATAAGAAAATGAAAGGTAGACAGTATAGAGGGATTTTGTCAAAGGACAGGGTGCAAAATCATGTGGAACTTCTGAAAAGAGTTAAAATAGTTTTTGATACCGGAGATGTTGATTCAAAGGCCTTGGCATTGGCTCTCTTTGGCTGTTGGGCTCCTTTTGCAAAAGACAGCGCTCATATACGGTACCTCATACTTTCCAGTATGATCTCCTCTGATGTTTTGCAGGTGAGGTCAGTATTATGTCTGTTGTGAAAATTTTAAGTTTGTGATTGCTTGTTTCTGCTATGCCGCTGTGGTTTCTCGCTGGGTGTTTGCTATTTTAATTAAAGGATTCTCTTTATCATACAGTGTAACTGGCCTTCATTCTTTTCTTTCTGCAGGTACAGGCGTCATTATTTGCTGCAGGTTGCTTTTGTGAGTTGGCAGGTGACTTTGTCCCCGTTGTCTTAGAGATGTTGGTTAATATGGTCACTTCATCTGAAACATTGTTGACCATAAGATTAGCTGGAACACGAGTTTTTGGTAAAATGGGGCCCTCATATTCTGTTGCAAGTAGAGCCTACAAGGTTTTGAGTCTCTTCTCATCCAATTTCATATCAGAACATACATGTTTGCTTTGTTGTTCTAGACAATGTAGTGAGCTTGTAGTTTGTTGTTCCAAGTAATAGTGAATATATAGCTCTCTGTGGAGCTTAATACATGTTATATTTAGAAAGTTTGGATGACTCACTACAATTGAATCTAGTTATATTGTTTGATAAAAAAGACATATATGCATGTAGTAAATTTAGGAAGTTTGGATGATCTTCCACATGTTTTTGTTCACCAAACAATATCATTTAAAGTCACCTGTAGTGGATTTTATAAATAAAGATTATAATACAGTACAAATATTACAAAATATTCAACTTTTTGACTATATACTAATTTATTTTTTTAATCTTGATGTGGTTTTAATCGAAAGCATGCCCATTTTTGAATGTTGGTTGATGCAATCTTGTTACTGTTATTCTGATTTTTTCCCTCATCTGAACTGCATGTTGATACTTTGCTCCTTATCGGATTAAAACAAACTTGAATTAAGTTCACATATGTATTGAATGTAACCTCTTAGCATATAAGAGCTATTGGATGAAGATTTAAGGAAGAAATACATGGTCACCAGTGTACCTTAGTGATTTACTGATAATACAGAATTTACGTATCATGGTGTGATGCAACTTAGCGCACTTATGGAATGATTTTATGCGCTAATAACTCATTCTGTCAAGATTGCTTGTCACTGTTGTACATGTGAATCTGTATCTCGGAGTTTATAAAATAATACTAACTATTGGTCTGCTACAGACAGGCCTAAAGTTGTTAGACTCTTTGGAAGAAGACCTTGTGGTTACAATGCTGGTTTCTCTCACAAAACTTGCATCGAAATCAACCCTTCTATTATTGGAACAGGTACCTGTTTGAATCTCCTTGGTGAATTGTGGGTGATTTTGTTTGGTTCGGTATTTTTTTTTCTAGTTTATCGCAAACTTGTATAATTATACACTTTTAATACCTTGTTTAGATTCAGAATAATGATATATTTCTCTACTAATTTATCACCCACAGAATTTATTCTTCCATCATGCTGTGATAGCTTTATGCAGCTTAAGTTTTCTATGCAATTAAGTAAAATTTATTGTCTTATTATTATTGAGAAATATAATGGTTGCTTCATTTGTAATTAGTTTTGCCATCTGTTAACAGGTGGATTTGCTTTTACTGTTCCTTAGCCAAGAGAAAGATTTGCTATTGCAAGCAACAGCTTTAAGATGCCTTCACTTCATATTTATGAGAGGAGTTGTTTACTCTTCTGTCAGTGCACATGGAATCAAAACATTTTCCAGAATTGTAGACGAAACTGACCTTCCATTATCCATGCAATGCAAAGCTTTACAAATTCTGCATAAGGTCATTTCTGAATCCAACCTTTCAAGTAATGATTTGGCATTTGGTATATTCTTTGAGACATTATTTAATTGCAGATGCTTTTATATAGACTACATAATCTACCTCAAGACAACATGCTTGAATTATCTCCTCTTTTGACTACCATTGAGAATTCAGCCGAGTCTTCTATTATGTCAAAGAGCCTTCTAGCCATAAATGTTCTAGCAGATTTATCAATGAAGCTCAGCAGAAGAGCTGAAATGGAATCTGGTGGGAATTCTTTCTCTCCTCTGCTAACACGAACCATCTCCATAATTATTGATCGGGTTATTTTGCTGGTGAAGCCATTGTTAGTTCTCTGCCAGGCTGGTGCAGGAGTCCTTCAGGAAGTTCGAAGCCTGCTCAGTCTTTTACTTTCTTTGGTTAGAGAACATCCAGATCTGGGTGTCTCTGTAGTGGATAAAGTTAGGTTATTTATTGAGTATCTTGTGGATGCACATGAAGGCAACATAGTTATAAGGCAAGAAAGTTTATCAGTTCCAGAGGTTTTTGACTTTAAAGGAGAAAATGTGGGCGTTAGTTTGAAGCTGGCATATTATGTCCATAAATTTTCTGTTAGTTGCATTGAAATTATGAATGAAGCTGGTGCCATCACCACCCAATTAGTTGACAAAGTAAAGCTTTTAGTTCAGTCTGTGCATCGCTGCGGTTTATTTCAGTGGTATGTACTTATAATGTACTCCATACTGCTGCACTCTCATTCCATGTGGAGTTATGTAGTTCATAACAAGAAGGAAAGTTGCAATCCTGATAGCAACTTGAATTGTTCACTTTGCAGTGAGTTGGTTGAGCGTGAATTTTTCACCCTGGATTGTGCAAAAAAACTGTTGACAGAGAGGGATAACTGGTCTGCTTATAAAGCTGGGACATTTGCAGCATGTCAGGGAGCATGGATCACAGCTGCATTTGTATTTGAGCAACTAACAAGTAAGGTTCAGTCTGGATCCTGCTCTTGCTGGTTAAAATCATTGACTCAATTTGCTCAAACTGAGAGCAAATTCCAGTTCTATCCCATAGCACAATGGGGTTTCAGTTTGGCAGACCAGTCAAAGATGAATGAATTTCCAGTTATGTTTTTCCAGGACTTTTCTGATGAACTTGGTCAAGGTGCTGTTGAGAATATCCATGACCCTAATTATACTGAAATGCTTCGTCAGGCTCATCATGGACTTTGTTCTTCAAGGAAAACATTAGAATCCATTGTCACATCCGATAAATCATTCTGTTTCCAGAGATGGTTTTTAGCTATAAGGGTGGAACTTCTAGGAACTATGGCGCATGTTGTTAAAGTCTTGGGTGCCACCTCACTTAGTGAGGACAGTATTAGCAACAATATAAAGGGTGAGAAAAAAGATGAGTATCTCAACTCTTTGCGACAAATTACTCAATCATCTTTCCGGTTGAACAGGCTGGTGCAGGAATATGATTTAATTTCCATGTCTTTCATTGGAATGGACAGCAGAAGTTCAAAGATCATTTCTACACTTGCATTAAGTTGTTTGCTGTTGGCTTTTGCTACTGGATTTGCTATTTCAATTTCAGACCAGCTTGCGAATGAAATTTTAATGCCTTGTGATTTGGAAAACTCCAAGCACTATTTACAAGGAATGCTGGTGCGAAATTTAATTAGGCGGTTATGGCACTTGGACCAAGATACAATTTCACATCTGTGCTTGGTTTTAGGTGTTGGTGTACAGCCTAATGATAATTTTCACCAATCTAGAAGTCAAAGATTGAACATTAGTGGTGAAGAAAGAGATATTCTTGATGTTTGCAATTATATTGTTGCTGGCATTGTTGCATTAAAAGAAGAGGCAAATAGAAAGAAAAATGAGGAGATTCTCTCCCAAGTTACCAAGGATGGTTTCCAACTTCTCTTGAACACTATCACGAAGTGGATGCGCATCCCTTTTCAGGTGCCAGCATATTTCTTTAAAATAAGGTATGCTCCTCATGTTTTTCCACAGTAATCATCTATTTTTATTTCTCCTCTTCCTTCCAGAGCATGTGAGGGTCACCTCTAATGCTCTTTTGCTACCCTTAATACACAAGGTGAAATTTGTTCATTTATCTTGAAAATTTCTTCTTTCCTTTTTCCTTTTTCTTTTTGATAATATGTATGGCAAACCACGAGGCAGCAGAGATCTTCTTTAGCTTAATGGTTTCTGAGACATACCAGTTTTTAACTGATTGTTTCTTACTTGCTCATGAAGGTCTTATGGAAAACCCAAAAGACTTGTATGTTAACCATATGATTTCACCTATTCTTCTCCCTCTATAAGCTGCTTCAGGTTTGTGGAGGTTTGTGGAACAGTGGATTCTTCCATTTTCCTAAGGTCTTTCTTATCTTTTAATTGCTCCTTAATGATCAGTTTGCTATCTTCTTATCCAAAGAACTGTGATTGTTGGCAGAATTTAATTTCACTTTTAGTGGATCCTTTTTCATTAAATGAACTCTAGGACAAGTGGAATAACTTCCATGCAAAAATTTGAAAATTCCTTTCTTTAGTTTAATTCTTGCACCCATTTCATCGGTTCTAACATTTGACTTTGACATTAAAATTCAGGCCTTGCATCGGGTCAGAGCTCTTTGTCTTCAATGCAGATGCCAGAAACTCAAATCAGTTGTCTGTCTTGCCAGGCTTCAACTTATCGCTGAATCTTTGTCTTCAATTAAGAAATCTGCCACCAGATCTTCCATTCGTAGTCACGAGGTCTTATTGTGTCCTTTATTCTAGTATGTCTTTTCAAGAGTGCAAGGAAAATGGAGAAACCAAGGGGCAATTTCTATGGGAAAATGGACCTTTGGACACTGACAACTTGATTCAAATGAATGAAAAATTGTTTCACCATGTAACAGAGTGTACAAAGAAGACTGGTAACAGTAAACGTGGCAGGGAAAAAGACATTGATTCTGATGAGATTATTACTGGATTTGTGTGTTTTGATCTAATCGATGCAAGGAAAGGGTTTTCAAATTGCCTTCTTGATGTTTCTCATTTTCCAGTAGGATCTTATAGAATCAAATGGCAGAGCTGTTGTATTGACAGTCAAGGTTCCTATTGGAGCCTCCTTCCATTAAATACAGGACCAGTGTTTACAGTACAGAAGCCCACTGCTGTATAATTATCCACAAGTCATTGTGACAATGATTAAAACACATTTATAGACCTGCCGACTTGGTTGCCATGCATGGATGACAATGAAAGGTGTAGTATATAGGTCACCAATGAGAAACCAAGCACCATAGACAGGAAAAGAGGAGCTTGGTCTTGGCATCGCTGGAAGCCTGGAACTATGTGATGAGATGAATTTCATGTTTCCTGTAAAGGTGAACCTTGAGGAGCAGTCTCAAGTCAAGTGCCATAGCTACCTTAGAGATTTCATGGGGATTCTCCATTATGTTTGAATATGGTGCTAACTCTGCTTATTTTATGTGGTTACTTGTAAATGTGAGGGAGATATTTCAACATCTTTAATGGGGTTACTTTGTTTTTGTGGAGAGGAGCCACATCAAATATCTGCCAGTTCCTGGCTATGATTTGGCGCAACATGTTATTAACTACTCGTATCAGGTACTTTTGCAGAAGCCCTGTCCTTTAGTTATTTGTCTGAATTTTGTATTGTTATCCTTTATATTTGAAATTTGCATAGGATTGTGAATGTGATTCAATCAATCAATTTGGATTCTGTTCTCCACTTTTACTGTTTGAAGGGGCGGGTGGGTGAGGGCCTTGTTATGTCATTTTTATAGCATAAAAACCATAGATTGAATAATTTGGATTCGCATTTGCATTTTTAGGAAGTTCCTCTGTGAACACCTTATGAAACTTTAAAGCAGTGACTCGCTGCCACATACTGCAATAAACAAAAATATCAAATTTCAACCATCCTCTGCAACAACAGTGCCAAGCCATTACATGTTTGATGCGTCTAGGTAAGGGGAACCATGCTTCCCTGCTCAAAGAAAGTAACTATGTAATTCTTACCCGGAGTTTGTGTTCCCTGCAAATAATTTAAGAATTATCTTCGGTTTGTAAGATTGTTGGATAATAAATTCTTAGCAAGGTTGATTGCTCTGTTCTAGGCATCTGGTTTTCTAGCGGACAATGGTTTCGATGCAGGTTCAGTGATTGTCAGAACAGTGATTGCTCTTTTCGTGGAGATTTTGGGTTACAGAACCATTGGGGTTCCAAGGTGTTAAGCTTCTGAATAGCAAAGAAATTCATTCAGCATTTGGGAGATAACTGCTGCAGATGTTTGTACTCCTGGCAGGGGATGGAATTTGTTCATAGGAGAAAATCTTTAATTTAGAACTCAAGCTTATAGTCGTTCATGCTTGGAAGATCAGAACACATGGGAACTGTTAGTTATCTGTGTGAAATTGATGACAGTTGTAATATTGTGTGATTGTTTTGATTGTAAGATTACTTGATGCGCAACTGGAATGCTGTAGAAATGCTTTTGCTTTCATGTAGGGAAAGTAGGGTAGAAAAAAAAACCGAAAAACTGATTAAATAAGAAAACAAAAAAAATTTACTGAAAAAATTGAGAAAAAAAATTGAATTAACCTATTAGAAAATAAAAATAAAACAATTGGTTCGGTATTGATTTTAACAGTCTGAAACTTGGTTCAATCACCACTGAAACAAAAAACAGTATAAATATAAACTTTTCTTTTAACTCTAGAGGCCAGGTCAAACCCAGCTGCCCCCCTCCCTCAAGTTTTCTCAGTCTCAGCTCTCGCATCCCTCCTCTGGTTTCTATGTTTTCTTGTCATCTCCAGTTTTAAGGTTCAAAGTCTCCAGAAAAAACAGGGTATCTAGCAATCTTCTAAGTTATAACTTTCTTTATTTTGCTCAATTCAATTTCTATATCTCCATTTCCTGTTTGGCCAATCTCATGTGTACGCTTTGTTTAAAGGCATGGAACTTATCAAATTGAAGCTATCAAGCTCATCTTCTTCCATGGCCATCCACTCTGATAGTCTGGTCACTCTTCCTTTCTACTAGTGTTTTAATTATTTAGCACATGTATATAAATGGGTACAGTATTTCAATAGATCACATTCATTCACTTTGTTTCTTTACATTACAATAGCAACAAAGTCTGTTAAAAAAGCATTTGATACATTATTGTTGGATGCTGGTGGAACCCTTCTGCAATTGACGAAGCCTATTGAAGAAACTTACGCTTCCATCAGAAGAAAATATGTTATTTTTCTTCTTCTTTTTATGCTATTACTCCTATTATTTACGTTGGGGATAATATGCTATTTATGGATTAGAATGAAGTGATTCGGAGCAGGGGATTCAACACTCAATAGTTTGATAAAATCGGTTTTTCCCGGTTCTTTACTTCAATTAACCCAAAGGAGCGAAATTGATTGTTTGAACCAGTTTTGGTTTTTAATTTAAAAATAAAAATTTTTGGTTGGGTTATTTTTTAGGGTAAAAACCGAACCGAAAATGCTTTTGAAAGTCACTGCAGTGGCTTTGCTAATATATTGAGAAATCTTTTACGCACAGAATGCAACTGCTACGCAGCTCTGTTTCCATTTTGCATTCACAGCTTATCTTGCACTTGTCTGTGTGGTTCGTGCATGATATCCAGGGCCTTCCCTGTTCTGGCTGATGTAGTTCATTACTAAAACTCCTCAGAGCAATAGTGTCCTTATTTCTTACAGCAGTCTTCATGGAATCAGAAAAACTAGTTCGTCCTGCAAAGTGCGAAGAGTTTACTCCAATTATCTAGTATGTTTGTTGTGAAACTCGGGTCATATGGACAAGGGACAACGCAAAAGTACTGTATTTCAATAGAAAACCCACAAACAAGCCTGTAAAGCATCCAAAATCATGACAAAAGATTCTTCTGTTGCCACTGGATTGATTACTTTCTTTGCTAAAGAGTCCCTTCAATATTACAATTTTTCTGCAGCCTGCGAAACAATCCTTCATAAATTGCATCCCCACATTGTCCTACAAAAGCCACTACATTTTCCATTCGCAGCAAATGGAAGATATGGACACCAAACTGGACATGATTTCTAATTGTGACTTTCTATTAAAAAAACAAGGGTAGAATTAAGGTTTAACAACAGAAGGTATGGGAGCTGAGACATGGGGTTTTCCATCTTGATGGGCTACTCTAATCGTCGATGAGCTTGGGTTTGTTTCTGTGTTGTTCGGACGATGTATACGAACAGGGGTTTGAGTTGCTCCTGTGATGTTCGCTTCTATCCGTAGGACTGGAGCAACACTAAATACTCGAACAGGGGTCGGAGTTGCTCCTACGATGTTTGCTTCCATAGGTGGAGGTGGAGGTGGAGGTGGAGGTGATGGACGTGGAGGAGGTGGACGTGGAGCGATATGAAATTCACGAACAGGGGTCGGAGTTGCTCCTACGATGTTTGCTTCCATACGTGAAGGTGGAGGGGGTGGACGTGGTGGAGGTGGAGGAAGTGAATGGCCTTTAGAGTTGGAAACTGAGAGAATAGGTCCAACGTAGAATATAGGTGCCGAGGCAAGGGGTTTGTCATCTTGTTTTGCTTCTTTTGTCAACGGGATAGGAGCTTCCCTTGGGATTTTCGCTTCTGCTGGAGGGGCTTGAGGGCCATTGAATGTTGAGAGAAGGGAAGGAGGTTCCCCGTTAATGGAAGAAACATGGGCCGAGGTGGGTGTGTTTCCATCTTGGTTTGTAATTCCAATTTCATTGACAATTGAAGCTGTCCCATTGATCTCCTGTATAGTCTCCTTTTCTTGTTCCTCGATAGCAGAAGCTTTAGGATTTATATTTCTTTTCTTAGCACTGTCGAATTCTGTCCAAGCAAACTCAACCAAAGCCCTTAGCTTACCAATAGTTTTATCTCTTAGAAGCAGCTGGTCTTTAAGGCGAACAGTTTCCTTGTCCTTTTGAGCTAACATGCCCTTAAGGGTCTGTATTTCCTCTTCTCTATGAAGTGCCTGCATCTTTAGGGAACTCGTTTCTTCCAAAAGTTCTCGGTACTTCTCGTAAGGAACATGGTTAGGTCTACTTATTTGCCCATCAACCTCCTGCAGTTCAGAGTACGTAATTGAAACAAGCATGCATATGCAGAAATTATTAACGAGGAAATATATATATGTCTTCAGTTCACCAGCTGCAAACAAACTCTTACCATTGTATTGCTTCTTGTGAATACTTTTGCGGCTCAGCTCAGCTATGCGCACAGCTCTCTATTTTTAGACGAAAGGCAGATACTTGCCCAATAACATCTCCAACAACAAAGGACTAACTGCAAAAATACAGGTCAAGTTTTACAAATTCATACTCTAAAGCAATATTCATTGAATTAATCTGAAGAAACAATAGCTTTTTTTTTTTAAAAAACCAATCACTATAACGCCAACCAACCATTGATAATAGAGTTAGATAATTACTGTATAAAAGCAAACAAAACAAAATGAACTATTTCTCTGTGATTAGTAATACCTGTCTCAGAAAATGAAACCATTTCAAATACAAATATCTGGAACTCAGTGGTTGTTTTTGCGGTGATCATGTTGCTTGAGGGGCCGATCAGGAGTTGAATACTTGAATAATTCAAGTTTTGTTAATATCTCCTTGTCGTAGCTATATATATTATATATATATAGCGCGTAGAAAGATGAGGTGATTGTCTTATGGGATTAATCTGACTATATATACGATTATTTATATTCATGGCATATATACAGCAGGACGTCAACGGCAATTAATTTACGAGTTTATAAAGTTTTATTTTGTTTTGAAAATTCTTGGTCTACGCTCCAGCAATATGTCTTATGGTTCTCTCTTTTTCTTGCAGAATTTCAGTCTATACAATACAAAAAAAAAAGTTGATAGAATATTATTCTAATTAATAGTAGTTTAAATTTGCAAAA
>Ga0325410_1009629_pt1 | contig 10285 bp, 3 predicted proteins | sample PopdelMetagenome_16_FD_206182 | JGI IMG/M metagenome (GOLD analysis project Ga0325410, IMG submission 206182) | Populus deltoides microbial communities from Bellville, Georgia, United States - Xylem-PdIQD-R3 | ecosystem: Host-associated > Plants > Phyllosphere > Stem > Wood/Secondary xylem...
GGTTGAAGATGTTGATCTTGTTGAGTTGAACACTAATCGATTGTCTGTTCTTGGAGGGTTACAATCATCAATCCTTATTAAACCATAAGTTTTTTTTATCTCTTTGTTCAGGTCTTGTTGGTCTTATATATATATATATATATATATTCGATCTTTAATTGTTTTATATTTTCCTTTTGCTTCTTTTGATATTGGATTTTCCATGCACGTCCCTTTTTCAAGTTACGTGGTTAGGCTGCCCAGAAGCCTAGAATAAGCAGATGAAGGAGGGACCAGCTTATGGGCGGATGGTGCATAATAAAATTGCCTAGTCAACACGTTGGAAATTATCAATTTTGTCTATGGCACTTTTCAGTCAACGCCCACTTGATAGAAGCCAAAATACCATTGATTTTTCCGATCACAGTCATAATACTGAACTGCCGATATTTTCTTGATGAAGTATTCAGTCCGCCTGAGCGGAGTAGTTCAAGCTTTCAATCCCTAGATTGTTTCAATGATCACTATGAACGCTTCGGAGGAAAGATGGCAAATTTGAGTTCGCATGGGGTTAGATAAGAAAAGGTGATTTAGAGTTCCTAGCTGGAGCTAAAATGATTCCATATAACTTCAAGATTAAAAACGATTCTTAATTTATTTTAGGTCAGAATAAAGCATCCGCAGGGATGCTTCCAAGGCTAAAGTGACAATGTCGCAAGATAGAGAAGATGCAAACAAAGTAAAATGGCGCAGGCGCGCGCGCGGTTGGTACAATTTTCTTTGTTTTTTAGTGTTTTTTTTAATGCTTGTAGGATCAAAGAATCCAATGTGATCACGAGATACCGCCCTAACATGTTTTAGGAATAATATGTGAGAATTATCAGATCGATACAAGGATTCATGAGCTTAAAAGGTTTCGATAAAATTTCAAAAATTATTTTAATCTAATAATCTAAATTATTGAGTTAGGATAGGTTTTTAATATGATATCAGAATTTTAATAACTGAACGGTCACGAGTTTGAATCTCATGATTTTTATTTATTTGATAAAAAATTATTAGGTTGAAATGGTTCTTTGACATGGTATCAGAGTTTTTATTATCGAATGGTCACAAGTTCGAATCTCACATTTTTTATTTATTTGATAAAAATTAAATACAAGACAACGTGGCTCTGTACAAGTTTCAAGACCAAAGGGTTTTCATTGGATGGGATGTATTGAAAAATAATATAATTAAGATCTTACTTACCCGCTTAAATTATTGGGTCGAGATGGTTTTTTATAAAAGAAAAGAAAAAAAAATGTGACTAGCCGGCTTTAATAAGCGTGTTTGGGAGTATAGTTGCGGTTTTTTTTAAAGTATTTTTCATTCGAAAATATATCAAAATAATGATTTTTTTATAAAAGAAAAGAAAAAAATTGTGATTAGCCAGTTTTGATGAGTTTTTTTTTATGGTTGCCTTTTAAAGTGCTTTTCACTCATATATGTATCAAAATAATATTTTTTTATTTTTTAAAAATTATTCTTTACATCAGTGTATCAAAATGATCTAAAAATATCAAAAAAAATATTAATTTGAAATGAAGAAAAAAATAAAAAAATCTTAATTTTTTTTAAAAAATATCTTTAAAACTTGAAACCAAACAGGGAAGGATCATTAACCCAGAGTCAAAAGAGATCCATGACGGTGGTCGTTCTCAAAGAAAATGAAGATAATCCAGTGCTAATAGCTTTTTGCACAGACACAGCGATCAGACCAGCACTGAATCTTCCAAAGATAGACATTTCGAAAGGTGGGTTGGAAATGCATATTGTAAGCGACATGTCATCGTCATCAAAGACATGGAAAGCTAAAGCAAAAGCAACCTCACTCTGAGAGTCTGAGACCCATCTGCAAGCCACCTCTTTATTCCCAGGAAAGTAAAAGGAGAAGAAAGGGATATATGGGTCCATCACCAAATTGTACAAAAAAAAAAAAATTACTCAATATCTATAGCGAGATCGGTTGGTAACGTTCTTACTTTCCAACCGATTTTCAACGGTTGATGGGCCATGTAAAATTTTACCAATTTAAAAAACGGTTGGTAGAAATTTACCAATCACCGCCGTTTGTCGCTACATAGTTATTTTACTTTGCTACATAGTTATTTTACCCGTGTTTCATTGCGGTTTGAGTGTGCTTTTTAGTAAAAAAGATAAAATAAATATATTAGTTTCTCTGTCGTGTTTTTTTAATTAAAAAAAATCTTAAGCATAAATTTATTTAGATAAATTGAAAATTATTTATATTAATAAATACAAAAAATAATTTTAGCATGTCTATTCAACTTGGATCGAGAATTTTGTTTCTAATGTAAAAGAATGAGCATACAAGTATTGTAAATATATTTTTTGATACAAAAAATAATATATAACTATAAATAAAAAAATAAATGTTTATATATAGTAAAATATAATGAGAATCACATGCTCACATTCCGTTGTAATCTAAATTATGAGATCGTAATAATTTTGTAAAAAGCAAGCCAGAACAAATTAATCATATAAAAACAAACATAAAACATATAATAAAAACCAATTCAAAATAAATTAAATGTTTCTAAAAAATTACATATGACACCCTTTTTTTTAAAAAAAAATATGGAAATAATAATATATTGATTGACATAGGCTTTACAATTCAACCCACCAAATATATAACTCCAGTTATGAACTTCATTGGGTTTAATAAGAATGTTATTTGTTTTTTTGCTAAATATACAACAATAATTTTTTAAAAAATAATAATAAAAAAAAAGAAATTAAGGAAAAATAAAAAGAGCAAGCTTAGCACACTCGGGCCTTTAAAAACCCATCTTGTGTGTTTGGGCTTGTTTTTTTTTTAATTTATAAGGGATGAATGACCTATTATCTACTATTTTTAAAAAAACAAAAGAAATAAAGTAAATGATATGTTGTTTACCAGCCTAAAAATAAAAAATTAGCCCATAAAATTATTTCCCCTTAAAACCCATTATTTAACCAATTTTTACTTAAAAACACATAATAAACATCTCTAGAACATGAAAAAAAAATCCCATCTATTATCTCAAAAAAACAAAAAAAGGCTCAAAACACCAAATCAAGTTGAGTAAGAATTTTCTTTCTTGACCTATATTTGTTCATTTAGATAACATTGAGACTCAAAACAATAATCCTCAAACTTCTTTGATCAAATTAAACTCGTTAACACCATACTTGATATTTTTCATGGTCTTAAATAGTGTCAATCATGATATTTTTTTTCTTTATTCTATTAAAATCCAATGACTCTCTCTTTCTTCTCTCTAGCACATGAAATGAAAACAAGAAAAATAAAATTTTATACCGAAAAAGAATTGAAAAAATATATAGGGATAAAAAATGTAACACTGAGAAAGTAGAACGATCAGTGTTAACTTTTTCACAAACTTTCAAACCATTATCTATTTTTATTTTGGTTCTTTATCTTTTGATTTTGTTTTTCCTTAACAATTTGACTTATATTGACCAGTAATTAAGTTTAGAAAGGGTGAAACTAAAAAATAATATTGGGACAAAAAAAACATTACAAATAGTGAGTCTACAATGTTTTGTAAGAGAATTCACGGTATAACTTTGTATAATGAATATTCCATGTATTTTTAGAGTATTATTAATATTTAGCAATAGCCTCCAAGAAAATGGCAATATTATCAACCATAGCAGAAACAGTTGGTAGGTACTAATTCCAGCTACACGCGCGGGTGCGTGCACATTTTTAACCATGTGTTTGGTTGTAAATTTCTTGGAATATTAGTTTTTTAGGAAAACTATTTTAATTTTAAGTGGCTATAATTTTTTTCAACTGAAGTTTTTGTTTTATTTTGGTATATCTAAGATAATTAATTAATTGTATCAGTACAAATAGTAAACTAATCGATTTAATACGTGATTTAAAATATTCTTTGATAAAAAATTAATTTTTTAAAATTAAATTTTTAATAGTTTTGAATTTCTTTAATGTGAAAATATTAAGAATTAATTTTTAAAAATAAAAATAATACTATTTTGATATATTTTCAAATAAAAACTTAAAAAAACAACCAAAATGCTAAACATGCATTATACATCTTGCAAATTACATCTTCGAAACAACAATAAATTATTTTTTGTTACTTACATTGAGCAAATGAAAAATTAAATTGAGACGCATTAATAAAAAAAAGTATTAAACTAAGGTTGTAGTATATAATAGCATTAATTAAAAAAAGTATTAAACTAAGACGCGGTAAAAAGAATTAAGCGAACAAATCTAACCAAGATTTAAAAAAAAAACAATCAGCAACTAAAAGTAATAACACAAATAATTAGAATTAAAAAAATATATAAAAAGAGTAAGGATTTAAAAAAAAAAATTAAGATTGTAGTATATAATAGCACTATCTATAAAGAAAAAATGCTCCCTCTACGCAAAGACAAATTTAAATATAATATGTTTCTTTTCCAAAACACAAACAATTTGTTAGATGTAACAAAAAAATTTCAAATCTTTTAATCACCATTTTCACTCGAGTTAATAAAGTGTATATATAAAAAAAAATGTAGTGAAATTTGAGATGAATATAGAAGAAGGAAAGTCTTTAAATATGTGTAGAGATGTTATGGGAACATCTTCGGGATCTTATTATGTGAAAGGAATAAAAAGAAAAAAATTAGAGATTTTTTTTTAGTAAAAAACTAGTTATGCAAAATAAAAAAAGAAAACCACTATAAAATGTTAATTGATTTTTATAACAAAAATACATATAATGCATACATGTTTATATTTCTTCTAAACTGTAAAAATTTTTAGGATAGTGATTTGAGGTTTCGGCTAATAACAAAACTTAATCCTCATTTTTATTTTATTATGATTCAAAATAATAATTAACTAAGAGTCGAGTTTCAAATTGTTTCCATTAATTACTCAATTTTTATTAACCTACCATAAGTTAATTATTTTACCAAGTATATTCATATAAATAACCACAAATATCTCATCTAACTTAATTGATAGACATTGTCATAACTTATTTCTAAGTTATTCCCATAATCATCTTTTTTTTCTTTCCAAAAAAAATAAAATAAAATAAAGACTAGTATTTTGGCAAAAGCAAGTCCAGAGGATTTCACATGTTGAAAAAATCAAACTGTAATTTTAGATGGAATTGGAAGCTTAATTGTACCCCCATTTTACCTAAAACTAGAGAAACAATATAAACTCAATGTCAAATTATATGATTATTGAACGAATCAGAATAAAAATTAATCCTAGTGATATAATTAGATTTTTAATAGGCTAATTTGATTTAATCATTGGCCAAATTAAAGTTTAATTATGTTTAAGAATTAATTTGGGTCCAATTGAAGGATTTAATTAGATGCAAGGACTTAATTATACTTTAAATATGTAAAATTAATTTTATTAAGGGGCTTAATTGGTGAAAAAATAAGTTTGAGAGCCTAATTTGAGCTTACTTAAGAAAATTGGAATTTTAGGAGACCAAATTTAATTTTTTCAAAGTCAATTGGTTCAAATCGGGGTACAATCACAATTAAGGGCTAAATTGAAGAAATTTACAGTCAATGATCATTTTGAAAAAGGCGCCGAACTCTAGGGATAAAATTGAATAAAAACAGGGGTGAAATTAAAAAGAATTGAAAGTTTAATGATCAATTGAGGGTTAAATAGCATAAATCCAAGACCAAGGATCAAAATGAAAAAGACTTTGAAATCCAGAGCTAACAATGAAGTTTGGCAAAGGCAAATTATATAAAATTGAAAATTTAGGGTTAATTAGGGGTACAATTGAAAAAAATTAAAAGATGGAGGATGAAATTGAACTTTGGCCAAATCTCTAAATCCCTAAAATGACGCCGTTTTGATATTATATATTAAAAAAGAAGAGCAGATGATGCGTCGTCTAGTGAATGTTCATCTTCTTCTTCATTTTGCTAGAAAAAGCTACTCGAATGACCTCTTTCCCAAGACGTTTAACGTTTCATCTCTTCATCAAATTTGACAAAACTTGCACATAAACGATGATCTGACATCTAACTACACTCCAATTTAGTCTTTTTCTGGGCAATCGATGCCACAATGGTTGTGGCACCACCTCAAAGTGGTCAGCCCACTAGCCCCTTTTACAGTAACTCTTCCAAGCCATGTTAACAACTTTAAACCAATGGTTGATATCCTTCCAGATTGAATCAAATGCCAAGATTAGACATCATTAGAGGAAAAAATATCCTTCTTCCACCTCTATAAGTAGGGGCGGATTACATGGTCTGAGGGAGGGGAAATCAGAGGCCAAAGTTGGAAAAAAAACCAACCTTCACCCTCAGTTTTACTCCTTTTCTGCCATTATTATTTTTTTCTTTTTCACCGCCATGACTTTGGTTTCTTTAGCCACCACCACCTCACTGATAACGTGATCATTGGTGGCCCAGCACCCTTACTATCCCATTTCCTTGCCAGCAACAGGAGTAGCCACCACAGGCCTCTCTCCCTCTCCTATGCAAGATTTTTTTCTTCTTTCCAAACCAGCAACGACCCCTGCACCTGTGACCTCCAGTCACCGACAACAGTGGCAGTAACTCTAGTAGATTGATAGTTGCCACCATTTCAGTTTCTTTCTTCTCCATCGTCGGCAATAACAATAGTTCCAATCATGCCATTAAAGTTTAGATAATTTTTTAAATTGGTCTCATACTTTAACGTCATCATATCAAAATGTTTTTTCTTCAAATAAATAATTATTAATCAATATCAATAAAAATAACACATTGGTAAACTTTTCACTAAAAATTCTTAATAACATAACAAAAGAAAATGAAAAAAAGACTAAGCTCTCTCTCTCCCTCCCTCTCTCTAATAAGCTCGATCTAATTGAGCTATTTTGGCTCACCTCAATTTAGTATTCATGATTAATATTATTTCTACATGGTATTATTCATTATTGTTCATGAATATTACCTTTTCAACCCAACCAAGCTTCAGTTGGGCTTTGTCTGGCCTAGCTATAAATGTAACTTGGTTTACTATTCCATCATACTTTTCAGCCAAAGCTACTGGTGAAAGTTACCATAAAAATGGAATTACCACCTTGAGCAACTCCAAATATTTTTATAAATATTTTCCAAGGTTATTATCCTCAGGTTGAGAGAGAGAGGAAGGGGGAGAGAGAGATCTTAACAATAAATAACACATCTCCATTACATAAATAACACACTTAATGAAATAAAGAACACACAAATCTCTCCTCTACACAGAAAAAAAAAAACACTATTTTCATCTTCTTGAATTTATACACGTTTATCACTTGAAAAAAAAAACTCAAATATTGACTTAAGCATCAAAATGTTATTTGGTTCACTAGGTACTTATTTTACAAGTACAACACAAGCCCAAAACTTATTAGGCAGGGAATGTCCATTATTTCTATGAAGTTTTTCCGTGATTTCATCAATGACGTTATTTGTGGAAAACTGAACAAAAAGTCAAACCATTCCTTTTCACTTTTTTCCAAAAACTTTTCATGGTTGACGGGGCTCAAATATAGGGAGGACTGGTTGATCTTCTTATCGGGACTCCAACTCCTCTATAGCTCTAATAAATCTGCAACTACATTCAATTACTCAACGATGTTGCTACAGAGATGCTACTACATTTTAGCACTCTTTTTTCTACTTAACAACAAACTCTTGTACATGCATTAAATATGCATAGACAACTTCAGTTCCTTGAAAAAAAAAAAGGAAGAATGATATATAGACGAGTAACGCTCGCACTACTATATTTGAAAGGAGCTACATACCTCATTTTTACATGAAACACTTTAAATAATTCAGTGACCATTTAACTCTATGACCTCACTTATACACTAGAAAAAAACCTAGGTAAGAGACAACCTTCATGACTCCACGAGTCTGTGAGCTAAAACATGGTGCTCACTAAATGAAAAATTCTCTATTTTATCACAGAGTGTTACGCACTTAACTCTTTAAAGACTGTGTCTCTACTCAAGCCAGTGTAGGTGCCTATGAGGGACTTAAAGACTCCCGGGAGAACATATAAAATGTAAGAAGTATCCTAGAACTTGACATACAAGACATTGATCTTATATGCAAAGTTCTTCCAACAATACTTCAAGGATATACATGTGCATAGTATCATAGTCTAAAGCCTGACTCTATTCTCCACTTTCATGATCTCAACTCCAAAATAATCTTTCATTTTAGCATAAAAATCCTTGCAAAAAAAAAAAGTACTAGAAAGCTTTTCGTAGTCACACAACAAGATGATAAAAGCGTAAGGGCATATCTCTAGAGATTAAACTAAAAAAATGCTAAGCATGGATAATCTGATTGAACCTATTACCACCAAAACCTTGATCAATGGAGTCTACAAATATTCCATCTAGAAAAAGTTATACACCTTTCTTGATAAAAATCTCCTCAGTGTGAAACATGTAATGGAGAACTACATTAAGGTGGAAAAAGCTAGAGTGACCAAATAAGGTCACCTATATTTCCAAGAATATCTACCATGTTATTAATCTCTAATGAGAGCATAAAAAAAAAACATCAAAAGGAATATTTGTGATGGTCTGACATTCCCCGAGCTCATGACCATACCTCTTATAATGACATGTTCTGAGGCGTTGGCCACCATAAAAGGAAATGACTTTTTATAATACTCATCTCCAATAAAAAATGGTTCAAAAACAATGAGTCTCAATAAGTTTTGTCTCTTTCACCATGATAAAAGGTAAGACACTGATGAGTACTACACACTAAAAAAAAGAGATAGAATGATTGATAGCTAGAGGTCACCTCTATTGGTTCATGACAAAAGAAAAGTAGTTGGAGCATGGGTGCACTTTATTGCGCTGCCTATACAAGTAACACTTTTGTGCAAATATGGCCATATAGATAAACTTTTACATTGTAAGTATTTCTCCATGTATTTTTACAAGACTTTAGGAGGCAAATGATAATACAAAAAATAGCTTGGCCCAACCGAGCTCACTCTTTCTCCTCTCTCACCCTCTTTCTCCCCTCTCTTCTTTTTCTCTCTCTTTCATTGGATTGGTCTAACCGAGCTACTCTGGCTCAGTTAGGTTTATTATTTATGAATAGTACTATTTCTATATGATACTATTCATTACTTTCCTGAATAATAAGTGTTCAACCCAACTGAGCTCCAGTTAGGCTTTGTTTGGCCGAGCTACAAATATAGCTCAGTTTAATATTCCATTATACTTTTGAACTAGAGTTGCTAGTGGAAATTATTACAAAATAGAACTACCACCTTGAGCAGCTTTAGAATTTTTTCTAGATATTTTTTAGATGTTTTTTAGATATTTTCCAATGTTATATATTTTCAGGTTTTGAGAGGAGGAGAGAAATGATGGATCTTAACAACAATACAACATATCTCCACCACATAAAAAACACACTTGACAGGACATAAAATACACAGACATCTTCTTTACACAAAAAACAATATTTTTATCTTTTTGAATTTTATACTTATTTGTCACTTGAGAAAAAACTCAAATATTAACTTAAACATCATAGCATCATAGTGTCCTTTGTTTCACTAGGATCTTGTTTTGTAGGTACAACATAGACCTAAAACTCACCAGTCAGGGAAAATTTCCCATTATTTCTGTAAATTTTTTAAATGACTTCATCAAGTCTATTATAAAAAAAAGAGATATGGTCGCAACTTTCTTCAACTTGTTGTTGACCTAGGTCAACTACCTCCATATCATCGTTAGTGGAAAATGTCAAAAGATTGGAAGAAATTGACAGATGCGATCTTACCAGCTTCCTTTTCCTATACTAATCAGGAAGAGAAATGTAAAACAATAATTAAAAATTAAGGTATTTTTATTTTTAAGCATATTATTTGATGTTTATAAGATGCAAATAGCACTAACCCTCTCGTGTGATTACTTATTATACGAGTTCTTCAATTTTAGATTCTAGTGGTGAATCTCTTGTTCAATTTTAGAGTGATCCGATACTCCAAAAAAAATAATCTATTTCCTTTTGGAATGGATTTCCATCCAAGCAATTCATAAAATATCGATAGTGTTTCTATCTTTCAACTCCTCCTTCTCCCCTCGTTGGCCTAAAATCGAATCAAGCATATTGATGTGTGTTGGAGTAGAAAAATACATAACAAAATGGTTGGAAAAACACTCTAGCTTGGTATCAGATAGACCAGGTCCAATTAAAAGAATATCCGGAAGAT
>Ga0325410_1009631_pt1 | contig 10283 bp, 5 predicted proteins | sample PopdelMetagenome_16_FD_206182 | JGI IMG/M metagenome (GOLD analysis project Ga0325410, IMG submission 206182) | Populus deltoides microbial communities from Bellville, Georgia, United States - Xylem-PdIQD-R3 | ecosystem: Host-associated > Plants > Phyllosphere > Stem > Wood/Secondary xylem...
TTTTGATGTATTAATATAAAAAATCATGAAAAAAATATAATTTTGATACAATTTCAATCGATATATATTATATTACCAAATATATTTTTTTAAAAAATTATATCACAAATTTTACATGGTAATCATAATTAATTTAAGTTGATGTAATATATTATAGTTTTAATAGATTTTTTTAAAAAACTATATCATCAAAATATGTCCCTATGTGAGTACTTTAAAAGAATTTTAGTCAGTACGTATTAAAGTTTTGATTTTCTAAAATAATTATATTTTTTAAGATTAAAAAAATTGATTCAATCCATTTTAAAATATTAATTATCAAATGGTTTATAGTTGGCAACATCTCCACGTCTTAAGTTGATTACGAGAGTATTTGATAATATAATAACAGTTAATTTTAAAAATATTTTTTATTTGAAATTATATAAAAATATATATATTTTAAAAAATTATTTTTAATATTATCTTGTTAAAACTATTTAAAAATATATAAAAATAAAATTTAATTTTTTTCTTCTTCAAATTTGAACCTCGTTTCCAAATTCAGTAGACGGGGAATCTTAAGTGACGCTGCTGGAAAAAAAAACTCTGGCTAGGTAATTGTCCTCTAGCTCCGGGTAAGCGACAGAGACCCAGTTAGGTCCTAGCCGACAGGAATCTCGTCACATATAAAGAAAGATTTACATGAATTAAATATATGCACGTCTCTGAAGCATGTGGCATTCATGGAATGAAGTTAATATTTGATTTTTAGCTGTTTAGAAATCTTGACATGATTATTTTTTATTTAAAAATATATTAAAATAATATTTTTTTATTTTTTAAAAATTATTTTTAACATAAATATATAAAAATATTAAAAAATATTAATATGAAGCAAAGTAAAAAATAAAATAAATTTAATTTTTTAAAAAATATTTTTGAAATACAAAAAAGTAAAAAATCTTATTTCCCCATTCTTTAGTCTCAACAGTGATCCACCAATCTCAATGGTATTTCAAATGATGATTTCTAATTGTAGAGAGCAAGGAGATGGAACATTTTACCGACGCTTCAGACAAGCTGGTAAGGTTCATGGCCCTTTATACATCCATGAAGACATGAACCCTAGATAAAGGATTTCAATACATACTTATTAAGCCCGGTCCGGGTTTGACCTGGCTAAAAGGTCAAGTTTCGGGTTTCATAAGTCGACTCGGGTCAACTCTGGTAAATCCGTATCAACCTGAAAAAATTAAAAAAAAATTAAAGTTTTAATATTTTATATAAAAAAATTAAGAAAAAATCCATATAAATATAGGTTATACATGTTATAAACAATAAAGTTTAAAAGAATATTTTAAAAAGTTTTTTATCCGACATTTGAAAAGATATTATGTTAAGTTTTTAAATTAAAATATTTAAACCAAAAAAGTTTCTTATCTCACATTGAAAAAAAGCATAATTTTTTTTTCTTATGAACATAAAGTATATATACTAATGAGTTTCAAATTCCAGATTGAAAAAAGATAATTTTTTTCTTGAGAACATATAATATATATACTAATGAGTTTCAAATATCACATTGAAAAAACATAGTTTTTTTCTTATGAGTATTAAGTATATATACTAATGGATTTCAAATTTTACATTTGAACAAAAAAAAAGAGGGTCTTGGCCGATTCTCACCCGGGTTTGATCGGGTCATTGCATTGACCGGTATTTTGACAAACCCGGACTGGTCTAACCCTCGGGTCAACCGAGTCCCGGATCAACCCGCCGGTCCGGTCCGAATTTAATAACACTGTTTGAATATACTTCATCTTATCAACCTTTTCTTCCTCTTTTTCTACACACACTTTGCAACACGTTATACAACCTTTTCAGACTTGCTCATTATCATTTTTGTCACCAACTTAATTATCGAAGAAGAATCGTAACTTTTAAACTGGACTTGCCTTGCAGGATCATCAGCATTTGAAGCTCCATTTCTAGTAAAGATCAATCCAAATAAGCTGTGAGGGGAAGCCTACATGTCTGCAGGGGTCAGTCCATGTAAATCCCAACACACGCCATTTGAATGGAGGCAGCACAGTCCCACATGAACTAGAAGGCGATTAATTTCTGTTTTTTACGAATTAAATACACATGAAGCGTTTTGCAGTTTCCGCTACCCATGCTTTTTCTAAGTACATACTAAAAATTGTGTGAATTACATTTTTACATCTCTACACACATCATACTCCTTTTTTCTTCAATCTACCACATCTCTGCTTGAATTTTGAGTTTCCTTTCCATTTCAGCAGTATCTACGCTGGTTATGCTTTAATGATAACACTCCAGATGCCAAGTGCAAGACGTGTGGTTTGGTCACGCGTATTATGATGGCACGAGGAATTTTGTATAGCAACATCACAAGGAGTAGGAGCATATGTTAGCCATCTACGTTTGCCGACTGTTCTTCCTGCTCATTGCCGCCGCCGAATTCCTGAATTTCCAATATTTCAACTCTACGGTTCATCTTTTTCCTTAGCTTTATGGCCACATCAGATGGTCGAAATATTCCACACACACTAATCCTGCATTGCTGCTTCTCGATCATGTGTGTCTCTACCTCTTCAATATGTATACAGGAAAAGGAAAAGGAAAAGAACAGGTTAATTTGTTATTAAATGAATACTAAAATAAATAACTGTTTTACCTTTCATGTTGAGAATGATCCTCCTAGCTTTTTTGCAACAAGCATTACAATCAAGGTTGATTCTTAGCACCATGCAGCAAGTCTACAATCATACGTCAAAAGAAGAGGCCTATTTAATTTTCAATCAGTTTGAAAAGGAAAAGAAAACACAAACACGAATCCTTTTGAAGACGCTGTTTGCAATTTACCTTTGCAGGTATGTAGTTGCTAAAAGACATGGTACGAAATCAATGATGGGTAGATCTGATGGCGCGGAACATCCAGAGAAAACAAGGAATGTTTGCTTTTGAGAATTTGAAGAATAATAGACCAATTGTTGTTTCGGCTTTTGGATTGTCTGCTGGGAATTATTTGCGTTCATTTTGGAATCTGATTCTACTTGAGCTGAGGAAGGGGGTTTTGTTTGGCACGCGGCTTGTTATCCCTAACTTCACTTTTGTGCTTTGTTTATCTACCTCACAAGTACAAGAGGAATCGTATCTTTCCCTCTTCGTTTTACTCCATGAAACAATATACGAAGCATCGCTTTCTTGTTTGCAAAGGTTTATGTTACGCAAAATTTAAGCCACCTTCACGTTAGCCTGCCCTGACTTCACTTCCCTGAAGATAGAGAAGGTGACAATAGAAGATTATACATTCACGTTAACTAATTGTTTAACTCCCTCCTAGGAAGGTACTCTTTTCCTTCAAATTGGGAATCAAGCTCTGCACATATCTAACAAAAACTCAGAATTTTGATGTTCTTCAAAATGATCTGCCTTTCTTATCTGTTTCCCTTACAAATTCAAGCATACTCGTAAGAAGTATCTGATATTCTATTTCAGCTTCTCAACGCAATATTGCAATTATATACATGGCTAATTCACGCGGTCACGATCTTTTGATGACAGAATTGTGTGCTTCGTCGAAACATTTACATGTCATCAACGGGAGTAAGAACGAAAAATTCGCTTGATCGTTGCCATTTTGCCTAGAGGATTTCTGTACACAGCGGCGACTTGTCCTGTGGTTACTTTCATACCAGGATACCTACAAGTGAGAGTTACCTTCTTTTCCAATACATTGATCAATACAGATTCTATCTCTGCATAAAAAAATAAAGAGTGAAGTAAAGATGCCTGTATGCTTATAGAGAATAAGAAGACATTGTCATTGTATTCCAACGGGCAAATGGCTAACTCCAACGGGCAAATGACCCAGTAAAATGGAGCACAAATGGATAGGGACCCATCATTGCAGAAGGAGACAAAAATACGCAGGGAAGATACCCTAGTTGAATATTACAACAATCACAGTCATCAAAAACCTAAAATTAAATGTGGTAACAAGATAAATGGAAGTGTATATTTCAATTGATAATTTGACCATTGCTGTATCAAAATTATGAACAGAGTTTGAAGTTCCACCCCACAAAGCAACAGATGCTGGATTAGCAAGAAAGATATTTATTTCTTAACAGTGGCAGGAAAAACTTTTTGTGCCCTTTCAAAAGATGATGTTTCATGTTTTAATTCCTCGACATTTTTGTACCAGCTTTTATGAACATTTCAAGTCACTGAACATTGGATGAAACTCATGCATCGCAGCTAGAGAGGCCCAATTATCTATCTGATTACAATATATTCGGAAGCAACTTTTACAAAGCAATATCAATGTCCGAACATTAGTTCAGCCATCGCTGTAACTCCAAGAAAATTCCTTGAAAGCGCTCCGAAAGAAGCAAGAACATCCAAAGCAATTATTTAGAAGTCAGGAAGATCCCTAAGAATTTGTTACATTTTTTTGAGTGCTCAACATCTCAATGGCCAAGTTTCAAGAAATCTTACTTACCGTTCGTTCTTGACATGATGTCAGCTAGTCTCCTTTGACATTCTGCACATCGAATATCTGCTGAAAGAACAATTTCCTGAACCTTCAATAACCACCCACCACAAATCATAAGAACTTGCATAAGTGTTTGATTGTAAATGGAATAGTAAAAAATGTAAGATCAGCATATCAAAGTGGAGAGAGAGAGAGAGAGAGAGAGAGAGAGAGAGAGAGAGACTACAAACAAGAGGCAAGGTTAAGGATTCAACAGAGGCAAGGCCAGTTCCAGAATATAGCATGTTATTTGACTTCTTGACTCCAATTCCGGGCATCTCCTTCTGAGGCCGTGCAGCAAAGATACTCATATAGGAAAGTAAGGTAACAAGTTCAATCCCATCTTGCACTGAGAAAGAAAGAAAGATGGAGAAAGAAAATGATCTGAAAAAGATCTAGTAACAGCTTCTGCCGTACTGATAGAGCGAGCCCGACTTGTAAGATGCTTCAATTGTCGGAGAACAAGGAATGAAGAGAGAACAAGGAATGAAGATGGAACAGGTTGCAAAGCCTAGTAAGTGAAAGGGGGCCTTGAGGGCTTAGTTGACAAAGATGTTTCATTCACTGTGGCAGGCCCACACAAAACACTGTTTCTAAACTTTCTCCTCTTGAATTATTCTTTGTAGCTTGCTTATGAGACCAAACACCTGCATTAGTACTATAATCTTTTATTAAGCTCAATTAAAGAGTCGTGTCAATGAAGAACTTGGCAAGCTGCAGCGAGCCATTAGAAGCTGAGTTTTTAGACAGAGTGAGACCTAATATAAGGTTCGATGGGTCTCCTGCTCGAGCTTGTCACTGCTCCGCTAGTAAAGCCAGTAAAGTTTATGTTCTTTACCAAAACAGTCAAACATTTAACGGCTAAACATATGAAAGTTTTTACCGACTTGATTTGATTGTTCGGCAACTTTGATGCTACACAACTGGATTGGCCAAATCAAGCAAGTGGCCTGTGGTTTTCCATAGATCTACCGAGCAAATATATTCCAATTGCCCAGAATTTACCGCCTCTGGGCTCAACAGCTTGCAGCCTTTAAACAGATGTTGTTACCCCATCCAAAGTATTGATGATGAAATTAACAGAGAGATCAAACCTAATACGGAGGATATTAATAAAAACAGATTGTCTATGATCACACGAAAGGGAACGGATGCTTTTCCAAATTCTAAAGAGGCGGCACAAGCAATCCATTCAACTTGAACCACGCATAAAAATGGAAATTGATCAAAGTCTAAAAAACTTTAGCATGAAGAAAGGGTGAAATGGGATAATTTTATTACCAGAGATAATAGATTACAGATCAAAAGCAGAAATCATCCTGCAAGTCTTTGAAAGGTACAAGTGCATGCAGGGGTTAAAACTCTATAAGGCCATCCAATGTTGCCGCCTGATATTCACGGTCCCCAGCGGATACTGTTAGATACAAATACATAGCTCCGGTGAAGAAGAGCTTGGATGCCATCTCTTCTCAAGAACAGGAAGCACCATGGAAATATGTTCCACTTCGAGAGATGGATGTCAACTCTTCCACATCCCAACAATACGAAGCCTATCCTATAGATTTATAACCAGTATTGTTTAGAGGCTCTTAATAGAGAATAACCCCAGATGAATAGCAGCTCTCTTAATCCACTTTCGAGGTCATCAACATTAGAAATCTATCATAGGCATTGAACCCTATTATCTAGACATATACCTCTGCAAAAGACTGAAACGTAACATCTGCTTGAGATGTCCTAATAACAAAGAATCGATCATCTAGACATAACCAAGTCTGTTAGAGGCTGCACAACAGCACAAGTAAACAGAGAATCCCCCATGTACTTGCAGATCTCGTGATCAACTTTCAAGGAAGTTGGAATCAGAAATCTTTCACCTGCATTGGATCCAACAACTGCTGATAACCTTAGACCACCATTATTGTTGTGATGCATCTTATGGCCAGAACTCCCACTACCACCTCTTCTCTTCTTTATTGAGCTCCACCTCAATTGGGCAAGCAAATTATCCTTCGAAAGATCTGGAAGCGCCTTCAACTCTTTTCTCATATCAAGTCTACTTTCCAAAGGATAATCGCCACATTCAGGGTTGGCCTTTCCTGACTGCCTGGAACCAGGAATGGCAACTTCGGCCAATTTGCTCTCATCAGATATGAAAGTTACTTGCTTTCTTTCCAAGCAGGATGATAAATGTGACAGAATATCTGGCCTTTCCTTGATATGTTTCCACGCATTTCCCAACCATTCCAGGGAAAGTCTCAGGTCAGAACAGCAAAAAACTGATTCCTTCTTTACTCCTGAAAAATAAAAATAGCATTGAAGTTGAAAAGTTAAAGTTTACAACAAAATATTGCTGCGACACAGGACTTAACACAGTTTTACAATCTAATTTCAAGGAAGGAATTTTCAAACCTGGGAAAAAAACATGAATTCTATCTTCAGTTTCCTTGTGGACAACAATGCCTTCCCACCAAGCATCGTTCCACCAAGCATCTACAGCAGTCCCAACATCAGCAACTGATGCCATTTGGCCTTTATTGAACTGGGGCGTGGGCCGGACAACAGTCCTTCCACTAATCCGGATAGCCAATTGGTCAGGAGCAGCAACCCTAGAAACCAAAACCCGTTCCTACAACATAAAACAACACCATATGTAGGACTTGACTTGTAAAAATATGAACTTAAAAGGTCATAACTACAAGTGTATGAATTCTTCCTATCCCCTCTTTTTCAATAATGGAAAGCAAAAATGTTGCAAACAGCCAAACATAGACAAAGAATGCATACCTCTAATTTCTGGGCTTCATTAGCTGCATCGCTAATATCTTGATATCTCACCTTCACCTTATCTTTGTGCTTCTTAATTATTGAAGCTCTGAACCAACAACCTATAATCCCACTGTCCTGAGATAGCACTTCAACTTCAGAACTAACATTTAGACTTTGAGGAGGATTTTGCATAACCTCTGCTGTGGACAAAAAGGCATATCCAGTTTTGCCATCAACCCTACTAGTATGAAAGCTTTGCATGTTTATATACCTTGCAGTCAACAATTCTTTGCTGCCAGTGCAAACACCATCATTGTCTTTTGATCGGCGAAGCATCTTCTTAGGCCTCATCCTACTAGCATCATTATCATTTCCTTCCCCTCTCGAGCCACTGAATGGATGATGGGAATTTGCCAGATAATTTGAAGGAGGAATGGTCAAATACCTAAGAATTTCCTAGCTCCAGTATCCTTCAACTTGAGTAATGTCAAAGGGTGTGACTTCTTCATTGTCAAACTGCTTGTAGCAAACAAAGGGATTGAACCTAGTATGTACGGCCTCATTTAGGAACTTCTTGAAATGCTGAGGACTCAGGACGATGGCCAATCCATCTATGCATTCGATACTGAGATCTTGAAGAAAACAAGAAAAAAAAATCTCTCTGTCATTAAAATTGTGAGGCAAAACAACACCAACCTCATCAATTTTGTGAAACCAGCGTACCATAACCATTTTGTTCCCTTTTGAGTCCTCATACAGGTCTTCCAGGTAAGCAACTAGTCGTTTAGACTCCTCAGCTAAGACATAAACAAAGTCATGAACCTGAATGTTTTTACAGAAAGCACTAAAGAATTTAGATAAAGGCAAAAAAAATCTGGTGTCCATAAAAAAGACAAAAAAAAAAAAACACAAACACACTCACTGAAATTTTGACACCGTTCCTGCAAAAAGACTCATAATGCTTCCTTCTTTTCCTGCAAGTCCATGGAGAACCTAACCACAAAAATTCTGAATAATAATGCCCCAGCTTCCGCGACTGATTATCCTAGTAAGAATGTAAATATGTTAGAATCAAAAACAATATTCCGTGTACTAAGCATCCCAGTTTGATAATATGTAAAGATTCCAAAGGGTCAATAGCATCATTCTTACCTTAAACGTTTCCATATCCAACCGAGAAGCATCACTGTTATCCAAGGAACCTGCTTGGATGGACGGTCCATGAGGAAGTGAACCTGAAATTTGATAGAAAATCAAAACTCAATGGAGGACGAAAGAAAGAAAAGAATGAAAGAACAACGCTGATGCAAAGAGGAGCATTAACAATCAAAAGAGGAATATTTATTGGCATACCATCAGAGAAAAACCCAGGTTACCGATGCATTTACACAAACATGAGCCCTTAGCACTTTTACAGGAGGGTTTCAGTTTCAATATGACAACACAAGAGAGTACCATGATCAGGAAAGTTGCTTGAACATAAAAATCGTGACCGCGTGATAATAAATTGTACATAAAAATTCGATTGAAATTGTTTTTTATAATTAAAATTTTTAAATATATTTTGAATAATTTTATTATATATTTTTATTTTTCTAGCTTTTGATTACACAAGATATGAATATATCATTTTAATTTTTTTTTGTTAACTTGCTTTAACGATTGTAATTTTTTTTTAAAAAATAATGATAATTTAAAATAAAAACATGTAGTGGCTAAGATAAATAAAAGACATATTTATAAGAAATTTTATTTCATTGGAAAATTCCGGAATGATTGTATTTTTAGATTTAAGGACAATTCCAGCAAATTTGTCAAGACATATACATTTTTTTTTTACGTTTAAAGAGATATAGGCCTCACCGCAACGTGGCATATACATACAAACTAGTAAGAAATACCGAATGAAAATAGTGTTCCACTCATGGTTATCAACCCTAATCTATTAAGTCTTGAGTTTCACGGCTCAATTTAGAAAAATTAAAAAAATATATTTATAATTTTAATATTTTATATAAAAAATTAAAAAAAAATCTATATAAATATAGGCTATACATGTGTGTAAATAATGAAATTTAAAAGAATATTTTCAAAAGTGTTCTAGCCCACATTGAAAAAACATAACTTTTTTTCTTGTGAACATAAATTATATATATAAAAGGGCTTCAAATCCCATATTGAAAAGGTAATTTTTTTCTTGGAAACATAAAGTATTTATACTGAAAGGTTTCAAATCCCACATAAAAAATTATGGAACATGGAGTATATATACTAAACGGTTTTAAATTGCACATTAAAAAAACATAACTTTTTTTCTTGTAAACATAAAATATATATACGAAAATGTTTCAAATCCCATATTGAAAAAATAACTTTTTTTTTTTAATATAAAGTATATATACCAAAGAGCTTCAAATTTTACATTGAAAAATAAAATATTTTTATAATATTTATACAGTAAAATTTAAAAAGTGTCAATAACTAATAAAAAAAATAAACAAAAGAGGAGTATAGGAGAAAAACCATACTTGAAAAAAAAACATCAGGTCTTGTTCGGATTCGTTTGGGTCATGGGTCAACTTGCCAGACCGACAAAGTTTATCAAGTTATTACACCGGTTAATTTTTTAACAAATTCAGACTAGTCTAGTCACCAGACCAACCGAGACCAGTCTGAATTTAATAACTGCAGTTTTAATGTTTGTGTGAACTCAATCATGGACGTTGTTGTTAAACTGTTTTTATTTTTATCAAATTCTAGTATTTGAAGTTTTATTTTAACAATTTAGTCCATGTATTTTTATGTCTTTACATTTAAATCCTAATATTCATTTCCTTAGGTTTCAGTTTTACGAGTCACCAGGAATATGAGCGAAAATCACAAAAAAAAAAAAAAAAGTTCTCAGCCAACCACATTCTCGCTTATAAAGAAAAATCAATCGTGGTGCCAGTGGTTTCTTCCTGAAAACAAG
>Ga0325410_1009632_pt1 | contig 10282 bp, 6 predicted proteins | sample PopdelMetagenome_16_FD_206182 | JGI IMG/M metagenome (GOLD analysis project Ga0325410, IMG submission 206182) | Populus deltoides microbial communities from Bellville, Georgia, United States - Xylem-PdIQD-R3 | ecosystem: Host-associated > Plants > Phyllosphere > Stem > Wood/Secondary xylem...
CAACTTTTTTTTCCAACATCATGAGATATCATAAACTGGGAATCCAAAATAGATAGTCAAGTCAAATTCCAAAAAAATGCAACTTCATAGAGCAAATTGGAAAAATTAAATTGAAATATCAAAATACAAGAAACCAAGAAACCAAAAAAAAAAAAAAAAGGTTAAGCTACCATTGTAATCAACAGTAACATGAGTATGGGTCAACAGTACTTTTCCGACACCCTTTAGTTTTTTCTTAACTAATCATAATCTTAATTCTTAATAATAAGCTGCTGATCATTGCATACCCATGTGGCTTAAGAGTCGTACCAGTTCGCTTATGAAGAAACAAGATGTGTCAATTCATGGCTGACCTCAGTTTTGCAGCCGAGGTATGGCTGCAGCACTTGCATTCTGTCAGAATCAAACTGCAAAACTGTAAATTAGGCGGTACATAAGTTACAGGTAATATTTGATGCACCAGTTCCTACTCTAGCATACACACCCAGACATGGAAGGTCAAACCTAAAACCGAGGTGGATGCCGTGTTTGAGAAATCAACCTGTTGAAGAAGTTAATTGGTGGCTTGACTGGAGTATCAATGGGCTGCTTGGAGAAATGGTAAGTTGGTAACAAGTGTTGCTGCTACAAAAACCCTGATGCCTAAGCAGCAGTATCCAACCCCATAGATGAGAACACATAAGCACAACCTCAAAGAACATCCATTTTCAAGGATTTATCACCATGTTTATTTCACTCCTCTTTAACTCCAACGTCAGCCATGAAGATGCTACCAGAATCACACCAACCGCCCACCACATCCCTATTGCAACACTGCAGCAATGATCGGAAGCAAACGTGTGAGATGGTTGGCTCATCCTATATTAGAACAGCATCAATATGGTGTTGTTAACTAACTAGAAACGCAGCTTAATTCAATGCAAGCCCAACTCACAACAACAGAGATGGAATTACTTGGCCCAGGCAGAAGACTATACTGTTTATGAGTTCTATATAAATTATCATACTGCATTTCAGCTAAGTTCACACCAATTTAATAAAATTATAAGTGCACGAATGTGAACCTTAGAAGAGTAAGACTCCCCAGATATTTCTTTTAGTGCGCACTGCTTTGGTGGAGCTACAAATGGGTTATGGGTTTTTGTTACAAGTTAATGAGTTATCACTCTCCCATTTTCTTTCCGCCCTTCATCTAAAATTATCTGGGTCATTTTCATGTGTTACAGAACCAAATTCTAAAATTTGCTACTGTTGTTTGAGACTTCCAACAGCATAAACAATGGGATATTGTTTTTATCACTCAAACCAATTGATTCCAGCTATGGAGAAGAGAGAGAACATCCAAGTTTGAACCAAATTAATCCAAACTGAGTAGTTACCACAAGCACAGAATTCTTCGCAATGCAAGTAATGCATGCTGAGCGCACCCTGAAACCACGTGCAATCTTGAAAAAAATAGATCATTATACCTTACTGAACCCAAGCCAGTTTGAATCTCCTCTAAATGAAAAGACCTTTTTGCATTCTTTCCGCTGCCCACAAAGGACCTACGGACATGTTCATCATCAAACGGGATTAGAGGGCAAAAAAAGAAGAAAAATTCTTACAAAGGAAAACAATTTAGAAAGATGTTCCAATTTTATGCAGAATCTAGAGCACCACAGAAACAAAAAAACTCTAACAATCCCTCTAATAGATGAAGGACTACTTTGGTTAACAATTAAAAGGCACTCTTCATGCATAGATAACTGGCACCAAATTGTACGCAAAATTATTCCTGTGTCAACAACAAACATTTACAGCGGGCATGTGACAGCCACATGGATCCCGTCTCATAATTTGGTCTATAATTCAAAGCTTTCTATCTACCATTTTATATTCCTCAAAATTTTCTGACAAAGCCTATAAAGCTCTCTGCTTAAAAGAAGTTTATTTCATAGACAAGGAAGGTTGAACATTTACCCTTTTCACATCCTAGCAATTTACAGACGACCATACAAGGTGTTTCTCTAGAAGATGTTCAGCGAGAATGGAGTGCTTCAGAGTTTTCAGCATTTTAACTTGCTTTTTTTTTGTGTGTTCACGAGAATTTCCCATCCTCTGTACATTCAGCAGTGTACAAGCACCTTTCTTCCCCATGGTAACAAAGCAAGAGCAATTTAGTTTCAGTTCTATTATATTTTGTCGTCTTTATGAAGTGAAAACACCCCCAGTAGAATAAGTGAGGGTGATCAAACTACAACTTTGTAAAGGCAACTGAAATGTAAGCTTAATGTACGTCTAGTCAATCTGTTACTAAAAAATGCCAAGCAAGAAAAGTAGTAAAACAAGAGAGAAGCTGTCACGGCTTCCTAAGCAATAACCTCATAATCAACCCCTTGGATATAGATGTAATCAGGGTCAAGCGATGAGAATGCAAGTCCAGTTATCTGCAATTGTAGCAAAAGCAAAATGATTTAAAATGCAGCATTAAAACCCAGAAGACAGAGAACTTCAGAAGAAGAAGAAAATCCGTACAGGTTAGCGTATGTAACCAGAAAGCCCCATTCTTAATCTTGAAAGCCATTAGAATTTCTTGTGTTCAAGAAAAACAATAAACCTCATAAGTGAGTAATCTAGTGACAAATTTGAACAAGAGAGATCTCTTTAAATGCAGGAAAGTGAGAGAAGCGGATCTGTGAGGAGTAGACTTGCAGTAGACACTCATTTCAAGAGTTTATATTTTGCTATCCCCTCTTTACTATTTCATCTTTTGTCTAATCTCCAGTGAAACAATCAAATCATGAACAGATACTTTTTAATAAAAATACTAAATATGCAAAATATCAATAAACAAATACGATAACAATGGATTTTGTTCTTCCTTCCATTGCTAATACAATAAATAAAATTATCCTTGGATGTCGAAACATGGAGAAGAGCCTGAAAAAACAAGAATTTAAGGGGAGGAATTGATCAAATAAAAACAGACCTCATATTTTGAGCAATGCACCCATCTGGAAATTGGCGCCCATCTACATTCAAGATGTAAACATTAATTATGTCTCAATCTGTTGAAGGGAAGAGTAGTTTTCCCCCATCGTTTCCTATTCATATTGAATAACACCAGAAATTTGGAGGGCAGTATAAATAACATGCTGATTAGAAGAACAAACATGCAATGAGCAATCATTGATACTCAGCCAACATCTACCTAAATAACATGCTGATTAGAAGAACAAATCATAAGTCACAAAAGAGACCTCCCTCGTTAGAAATGAAAATCCCAAGCTATTGTAAATGAAATCTCTATCCCCATTAATTGTCCCAAACAATCCAATAGTGATGACCAACCTGCGAGGATCATATATGGTCACAGTACGATCAGCCCCACCTACTGCAACATTACCGGTCGAGGAACTGCACACAGCATAGAAAATATCACCAAGAGAACCAGAAATTCGTTGTAGACAACCACCATTTTCTTTCATTCTCAAGTCCCATAGTGTGAGCTGCAGTAAATTCCAATAGATGAAGCAGAGCAGCACATGTAAGCAAACAGGGAAAAGGGCAAATATGAAAACACACAATAATACCTGGCAGCCCTCAGCAACAGCTAATATAGAATCTCCACTTCCATTGCCTGAATTCTCCAAAAAGTTCAATGAGGATGGGTACCAGAGTCTGCAACATAGTCAAATAAACGGTATAAATGCATTAAAGATAGCCCAACATTCAGGACATAGAAGTTACTTGAAGTAGAAAAATAACTCAGGTATTCTAAGGGATTGACACATCATAAAGGGTAAGATGTTCTTTGCTGGACATTGATGTATTTCAGATTGAAGGCTTTTTGTCGGTCTGTTCAAGAAATCACAAGATATTTAGATGGCTTCTACCTTCTGAGAGAAAACAAATTCCTTAACTATCAAATGAACTCCAGCCAACACAGTCTGCCATTCCTAAATCATAGATCCCTTCACCCTCTTCTTTAAACTATGAAAATTACAAATCCATTTTTTTCTAACCATAAATATAACATGGTCCATGTGGCTTTCTAAGTAAGATAATCAAAAGGAACAATTTTACTAGCAGAAACTATACTTACGTATGTAAAGTGCGCACATGGATGTCTTGGTCATAAACATCAATGCTTTTGCAAAAGCTACGTGCTACGGCTGCCTGGAACCAGAGATGATAAAGGCACAAAAAGTTGAGGCACAAATAAAGACTACCATTCATGTTAAAAGGAGCTGGATGTGAAGAAAGCAACAGGGATAAAGCTGACATATTTCATCTAGTAAAATTCTATTCTAATGATGTTCAGAAACAAAGTTGTTACGTCCCAGTTATTGCTTATTAGTACATTTGCAAATAATCAACATCACTGAAGAACTTCCAGTCAAGCTCACACACCAACGGTAGTTTTGTCTAAAATTCCAAGCTCCTAATTCCTCTCAACAAAAACTATAACATCTGACATAAAAACAAAAGATACATATATAATTACATAATTACTACTGCACAGCATCAAGTTCTGAAAGTTTGTTTATAATGTTATATTCTGAAATATAAAGAGATATAACTTATAATGATAAGACATACATTGGCATAGAGAACCTTTTGTACCAGACACCTCCCTCCTTATTTGGAGAATTGATGCTAACAGAAAAGATAAAAGTTCATATTGACCAAAAAAGTAATCATGAATTTGTTGATGGGAATAAAGCGTAAAACAACAAGATAATTTGGTGAGTTTTAAAATGGGAATCTGGCATAGTTCAATGATTTCACTATCAGGATTGGATATGCTCATCCACTTGAGACGGAGAAAACACAGTACTTAATAATCTATACACTTAGCCATCTGCTGCCATGGTTTCAATCTCTTGCCAGCTCAATAGATATTGAATGACATTCACTGTGGCCAGAGTGTATATCAACAAGTTTAAAATTAGTGCAACAAAGAAATTAGTCACCATGGACCATTGACTTCGACTGAAGCAAAGGCCTGCCCAACTGCTTTCTCCAACACCAGAATCTCGAGGTAATACTGAATAAGTAAGCTGATCAATATCTGAAAATAACAGAAATATACATTGATAAGGCATTTCTATCAACCCCAAATCAGTAACCGTGATAAAAACACAAAACCAACAGTGAAAACTAGTAAGATATGTGTGGTTTTAATTATCAAGCTGTATTTTATACAAGCAAATGACATGCATGGCCCTCAAACCAGAAAACCATTGATTGGTTAGAAGAGCCATTGGTAAAGCAATTTTTTCAAGGCCTAAAAAATTGAAGTATGACTGCTGGGCTTATGGGTTAGCAATGGAATAAACCCAAAATGACAAGCTTTGAAGAAACCCTAGGCATATTTTATGGCTGATTACTTTGGTTGGGAACCAGCAGAAACTAACACAGAAACAGAGCAATAAGTAAAAAAAGAATCAGATTACCTCCAGTTAAACACACAACTTGTCGTTCATGCACTGTTGGCAATTTTGTTTTTTTAAATCAAATAAATAAATTTGCATCAACCAACACTGAGATTTAAAGTCAAAATGTAATCTCATGATCAGAGAGCATACAGACAGTGGCTAGTTTAACTTCAAAAATAAGAGTGGTGGTCAATATATTTACAGTCTAAAAGCATAGTCTGAATTTATCCATCAGTTTATGACTTTTCTATGATAATATTATGTGCCACTGTGAAAAGCTCTTCCAAGCCTGAATAGACTATCACTGGTGATCACCATCAACAGTTTATCAACTTAGCAGCAAAAGAGCCAAACAACATTTTCCTTTTCTGAATCATGGTATAGTCAACCTCTATGTGCTAAATTCCAACTTCAAAATAGATTGAAGTAAAGGACTAACAATGAGCATAAAATGCCTGATTAATCCATCTCATAAGTTCATGAACGAGTAGGAAGAAATATAAAGTTTCAAAGTAGAATACAAACGTGCTACCAATCTTCATCATAAATTATGCCGAAATTATGAGAGCTAAAATAAGGAGAACTATACCGTTACCACTGGTATCTAGTCTGGACACAATAAGGTGTCCGCAACCATCCACACTTCCCAACACCGAGTGACCAGGGACTGCAAATAATTTGAGAAGTCATCAACTCCATCAATAGGGTAAGCTAGCTAAGGTACAGACCGTATGTCATCTGTTAATGTCAATGCAAAGTCACGTACTTTCAGTTTCGGAGAGCACTATACTCTGAATTTCTGACCGATGAGGGCAGCGATTAACTAATGAAGAGTCCATGACCTTCAGAAAGTCAGATGATGAGCAATTAAATTGATGCGTCAGTAGTGAAATTATACAACGAACTAAGCTGATACGCAAAATTGAGACCTGCCTCTGCAAATTTGCAACGGCCACATACTTAGAATGTAATGAAATACCTGTGTCTGTACAGGAATGAGGAGGCTTTCTTTCCCTTCACTGACAGAGGAATTGTCCATAGGAATCTATCAATAAGATGAGACATTGAACCGCTCCTTAATTTTCTTAAACAGATCTAACATGAGCATCCAAAACAAACACTAATGACATGGATGATGGGACCTTGCTAGTTTTAGTACTCGTTCATCCAAAGTCATTGTTGTACCGGTCTAATCAAAATCACTCATAGCATAAAAAGGCCCTTTCCAACACATTTTAAGTTCTACACTTTCTTGTTTTGGAAGATCCTCTTCACAATTTGGCTCTTTTACCCCTTTTCACAAATTGATTCTTTTGACGAATCATATCGAACTTTCATTTAACAGCAGCTCCTCACAAGCGTTCCCATCTTTCATTTTTTAAAGAAGCACTTTTTCTAAATTGAAAATGCGAACAGACCCTATACAAATGCACAGTTTGGTTCTAATCAGATTCCACATAACTTCACTTGTCACTACTCTTGTGAGTTTCAAAAACCACCTCGCTGGAGTAATCATAGCGCATGGCAAAGGCACTGTTTCCATACATGGGAATATTAAAAAACAAGAGTCGGAAAGAAACTATTTATAACCCACAAAAAACTCACTCCCCCAATTGGTAATCCCTAAACCAAATAGGATATAACAAAGAAGAAGATAATCAAGTACTGGCTCCTGTTGAATTCAATAAATATTAACGAAGAAGATTATTAAAGAAAAATCAAGGCAAAATGCAAGTTATTAACTATCTCTACCAGGAGTTTGTACACGTGACAACCAGAGGCAATGTAGACCAAACAAGAGGAGCCATCCTCGTTAACCTGAACGTACGACAAAAAAAGAAAAGAAAAGGGCAGACACATTTAAGATTATTACAATACTACATAAATATTGATAATTGAAGAGAGACGAGACGAGAAGAGAAAATACATGGAGAGCAAGGCGGGTGGACTGGAGATTTCCAGGTGAAGGATTCTCAATTAGAGTAGAAGGTACGACTGCCTTTCTCAGACTCCTAACCTCCAACACCATACTGCTTTCTTTAGGGCGTCGCCGCCGGCAAGCAAGTATCTAGTTTCCCTACTTTTAAACAAGAAGCGCACTTGGCCCTGAGAGCGTGCCAGGGTCTATATCGAAGTTCCAACTTCAAACTCTTCACAGCATTTTCATATTCATCGTCAGAGGAAATTACCTGCGGTAAGCTTAGCAAAGAAAGGGTTTTGTGCACTACCTTTTGGGCCGGACCAGTCCTTTTAAAAAAAAAAACTGTTTTGGATGAATTATATTTTGGTCTCTGTTGATTTAACAATGATCCATTATGGTAGTTTACAATTTTTCAAACTGTTTCGAAAAAATTTCAATCTGCCCCTTCTCCTTTCAATTTTTTGCCTTATGTTCAAATTAAATTAAAATTGTTAACAAAAAAAACTAAAGAAAAGAGTTTTTACCATTCCTCCTCGTATAACACCATTAATTAAAATAGTTTTTTTAATTTATATTTTTTTTCAATTTCATCCTTCAACATTTGACTTATTAGGAATTGGACTTCATAATTTTTTTCGATTTATTTTTTATGAGATTATCATAAAGTCATTATTGAACAGCAGGTTTAACAGGTTAACTCGGTTGAATTGAGTTTTTTTTTCTAATTGACATTTTTTCTCAATTTCATACTTTAATATTAGATTGATTGAGAATTACACGTCATAATTTGTTTCGATCTGCTTTGTAACTCCCGGGCAAAATTCCTATACTTTGATTTACTTTTTTATAAATAGGGGGGCACTGAGAGGAAAGTAAAGGGGGAGAAGGAAAGAAATTTGTGGGGTGATTTCAAGCTTTCCATCTCTTATTTCTTTGAATTAAAAGGTAACAAATCCTTTCATCTCAATTAAATTGATATATTTAGTATGTTAAGATTTTATTTAATTGTATTAGTGTATAATTATGGTATGGGTTATGAGGTTGAATGGGTTAATCTATGAAATTATGATGAATTAATGTTTAAATAGAATTTAATTGGTAATGAAATGAACCTGCAGGAGTGGGCGAGGTTACAGGAACCACTCAGCACACAGGTTCAACTAGCAGGACGCAAACATCAGGTAGGTGTTTAATACCTTGAATATTTTTCTCTGAACTTTAGATATTTAAATTTTCATCGATCAATGAAATTTTATGTGGAATGCTGGTAGATTTTTCTATGATAATTTATTCTAAGAATAGGCAACTTGTGAACCAGCTATCTTGGTATGTAACTGGCGCTCTATGAATGGGCAGCTTGTGGCCCAACTATACTGGTATGGAACTAGTGATGATGGTCTAGTTGCACTAGTTTTGAAACTAAAGTTCTAGGATGTTGACATGTTTAGATTTTAAATTATTGATTTGTGAATAGTACTTGGAAAATAGTAGTAAATGTGGAATTTTTTGTGAGTAACTAATGTGTGTGTGTGTGTATTAATGCAAATGTAAATGCTTTAATTGACAATGATTATCTTTTAAAATCATTATACAAGTTCATCTCAATACCGCGCCTCTTAATAGTTTTAGAGTCTGTTATTACCAGTAGATTTTTTAGATATGTAAATTTTTGATAATAACATTACTTTCTGTATATTTTAAAGATTATAATGTTGTGTATGTACGAACTTAAATGGACTAACTTATTTAAACTTGCACTCTGCTGTGTAAATATTTTTATAATTATAATGGTAATATATATATATATATATAAGCATGTAGTTAATATCATTTGTGTTAAAAAGTACTTAAAAGATTATATATGATTGAAGAAAGTATATTAAATCTATAATCTATGGTTTGTGTATCATGGTTAAGATAATTGTCTTTCTTCATTTTAGTAAAATGATTATTATTTGAGTTGATATGCTAGAGGAAGAGAAATATTGTGAATAAGAAATGTTCTGGTAAAATAAAGAAAAAAAAATTCATGAATTCTAAATAAAAATACTTGAAACTTTGGGGGTGCTACATGCTTTCTACGAGGTCTAACCCCGGTTGACTCGAATGATTTTTTAATATTTTTTTAATTAATTTTTTTTAACTTCATCTTTCAACTATTGGTTATTGAGAATTGAGTTTTATAATTTGTTTTAGTGTATTTTTTATTGGGGTATACTAGTCTTATAACCCAAATTACAGATTTGACAGGTTAACTCGGGTTGATCAAGGTTATTTTTTAATTTTATATTTTAATATTAAATTTATTAAAAATTAAATTTTATAATTTATTTTTTATAAAATTATCATGATATCTAATATAGTGTTTGATTGGCCAACTTGAAAGATCTTCACCTAGGCATCGCATGACCACTTGCACTAGAGTCTGACTTGAAAGATGAAAATGGCCCAATAGGAGGAGGCCCCAGTGCTGCCTCTGCAGGTTTTATCTTACAAAAAGTGGCAATAGTGTCGTGACCACTATGCAACTCCAATTGCAATCTCTTCTCCTATCCATGACCCCAAAACCTAATTCTAGTTAGCTTTTAATTTGTTCAGTGCATCAACAAACTTTCTTATCAGTACAATTATACATGTGTGTGCTAAGAAAAAAAAGAAGAAAATGAACTTTTGATAAATATTTTATCAGCAGCAGCTGCAGCAGCAGCAGGGGAAGAAAAGAAAGAAGAAAATGAACTTTTGATAAATATTTTATGGTGGTTGGAAAATTAAACAAATTATTTGGAGAATAGAGATGGTAAACAAGCAGTCACTCGTATGAATTGGCGTGGAACTTCATGTTCAAAATCCCAGCAAAATTCTGTGAGGACAATGACAAAAACAGGTTAATGATTAGGTAGTGATGTTTAGTATTGGCATTTTCATACCTGCTTCAGAA
>Ga0325410_1009634_pt1 | contig 10281 bp, 9 predicted proteins | sample PopdelMetagenome_16_FD_206182 | JGI IMG/M metagenome (GOLD analysis project Ga0325410, IMG submission 206182) | Populus deltoides microbial communities from Bellville, Georgia, United States - Xylem-PdIQD-R3 | ecosystem: Host-associated > Plants > Phyllosphere > Stem > Wood/Secondary xylem...
TTTTTTTTGTCATGATTATCTAACATGTATATAATATTGAATGCAACTATTTAATCACTTCCAATAAAAAAATGAAATATAAAAAGTGTAATTGTGAAAAAAAAAAGAATTTATTATATCATGTATTTATATATAGTTTATTTTATAAAATATAAATATACATAAAATATAAATATTTTAAATATAATATTATTGACATATAAACTTAGCACCTCAAAATGATTTTTTAAAATTAATGAAAAAGCCAACTAACAGTATTAATTAAGAGTTAAATATTTAAGGTTTTTTTTGGTATGAAGATTTTGTGTTGGGAATAAATATATACGAAGATATTTTGCTGAGAAGGTAAACACCAGAGGAGAAAAGTAATTTTCATTTATGTTTCTAACATAAAAGGCCATAAACTTTGCCATGGAATAAAATAACAACAGTACAGATACAAATCATTCATCTCATATATATCCACTGTCTATAAACAGATCTGTTGAAAGCTGAAAGGTCTTTTAAGGACAGTGCTCCGATAATCTGTGACTGGTTTCTGGAGTGGAGACTGTCCCTATTAAAGAAGTTTTCGAGAGTATCAGAGAGCGTCTTCGTGACGATAAATGCGTCACCGACGATAAATTATCCATTCTCCGCTTACATGTGTCATATCAAGAGAAAAATAACACGAAAACCTGCTAAATTTTAAGTTTGGTGTATGAAATCACGTTCGAATATTATAAATCTTAGAGTAATTAAAAATTTATATAATTATTAATTTTAAATTTTATAAAATTAATTAAGTTATATATAAACTGATCCAAACATTCATATTAATAAAAAAATAATAATGCTTTCAATAATATAATAAAAAGTTATTTGATAGCTTGGCATTGTTGTTCCCATTATCCAAGTAATGCATATACTAATAACTTTATATTACTAAAAGATAAAAATATTCATGAGTCAACCTCAATATAATAAAAAAAAAAATTAAACACAATGACAAAAATACCCATCCAAGAAATTTTTAAAATTACTTATCCTGAGTTCATTTAAGTGTCTTTTTAATGTTCATTAAAAAAAGAAAATGACCTCATAGACCCTGGACAAATGAGTTTTTTTTCTTTTCATGAAAGGTTATTTTAATAATTTTATTGTTTAAAAAAACACAAAAAGAACCTCTATGCCCCCAATGATTTTTAAAAGATACATGTGACCTTGAAAAAAAAACCAAAATACCTCTTATTGCTAACTTATATTTTTGTGCTGAGAGGGGCAGGAAAAAAAAACAAGGTGAATTCACCATAGATTTCGACAATGTTTTTTTTCACATGTTTTAGAATTTTTTTTTAATAATAATTGTGTAAAAAATTCCATACAAGCAGTGCTGAGTTGTCACCATCATATTCGATAATGCTAACTTCCTCTGCTTTCAATTTTTCATAGATCGATAGATAGATTATTATATCTATCCATAAAAATGAATTTAATAAATCATGGGGATTGGTATTTCAATAATCATATAGATTGGGGACTGATTTGTAGTTACCAAAAACCAACTCATATTTCAAGTTTCCTTCGATTCATTAACCTCATCCCTGTCTTTCTCGTCTCTTTCTCGAAAACAGCTAGTCTCTGCCCTCTTCACGGTGTCCGTTTTCTGTCTCGACAGTAATCAAAAGCTGCCTAGAAGCCAACATCAAAACCACCGCTTTCACCGCAGATCTCTATCCGCCGCAACCACTCCTCAGTCTCTCACGCCACCGCAAATCTCCACCTTCGATCATTTCCACGACCATTCCTTCTTCTCACACATAACTCCTCGCTTCAAAACGTCTTTACAGTTCTTAATTTAGCTATTCACCTCCTACCACAAATGCTCAAAAACGTCCACTGTTTTTTTTAGTGGTATACTCGTATGGTTTGTTTCTTTTTTAATTATGGATAATTGCAAACAACAGAATCATAGGAGGCCAAATGTTAGCAAAATTTGATTGTTAAGTATTGAATTATTGATATCCTTTCATCCAGAACAAGTAAAACAAGAAAAGAGTAGTAAAAAGGAAAGAAAGAGATGTCAAAGCTGTTGGCACGGATTGCTGGCTACTTGAGCAACCGAACTATGGTGGGTGTAGACAAAGTAGGGAACCGTTATTTCACCAGAACAGAAGAGATCGATGGTATCAGTAAGTGGGTCTCTCTCTTTCCTGTAAAATTTTTCCTCCTTGAACTTCTTATCAGTTTGGATATTTGTTGATGTTTCAGTGAAAGAGAAAAGATGCGTAATATTCAAAGGGGAGGGGGATCCAACCTCACTATCAGGTACAATTTTGAAGTTTGGAAAACTTCCCCTCTCTGTTACAATGTTGCATTCCATTATGCCCTACCACAACACTGTGTCCTAAGTTTCTGAGTATCATTAGTTTTCAATGAACCTTTTCTGATCAATTGGTTTTCTCTAATCAGCGGTCAAGTCCAAGCGTGATTGTTAAAATAGATGTTATTTCAACTTGTAGACATGCTGAAGGGACTTGCTGTGCAACTTGCTTCTTCTGCATGGTTTATTCCTTACTCTAAATGCTTGTCTATAATTTGGCTATTGTAGTTGAATGGATATGCTGGCTGAACGGGCAGCGTAAAAGGGCTCCAACTCCTGAGGTATATTATAGACACTATCCTTTTCCTTCGCATATGCCATAAAGAAAAATGGGAGCTAGAAGAAAAACTCCTCTCCAGCTGAAACATATTTAACAGTATGCGTGTGATTTATGGTTTTTATGTTAAACATTGAGTTTGGAATTTTGTATGTCACGAAAACTATTGTTTAGGTTTGTTCACTTCCTCACCTCTTGACAATTCAATGATTGCTATTATAAAAGGTTTGAATGATGTATTCATCACGCCACAACTCTTGGTGTCATCCTAAGTTACTGGGAATTGATTCTACTCTTGTTTGGGGCAGTATCATCCCAATGGCCTCCAGTGATTTTTATTTTAAAAACCATTAGAAACTCCAAGCATTGTTTGGATTTAGAATACATTCTTTCAGAGAATCAGGAACATTCTATATTTTTGTGATACCAATGGTGTTTTCGAATTTTCAAGATGAATTCCATATAGTGAATTTGGTCTTCGTGGTTTTCAAATAAATTGAAGGCATCTTCTTTCTACCCTTAAGTAACTTGATGAAAAATTAAGAGCACTATTTGAGAGGCTGAATTGATTTCATCATGCCTTTCTTGGTCTCTCTGTACAAGTTAACAATGATGAGTTACATGCACCAGTATTGTGTTGTCCCTTTTTGAATATCTATTTTTGTGGTTGGACAATTCAGTTTTGAAAAGACACATGGGAGGATTAAGTGTGTTACTGTTTTTCATTTCAGTGAGCTACATTGTTGGAATTGTGTTATTCTACTGTAAATATACTCGATTTTCTTTAGGAACAGATGGAGTTGGAGGCAAGGCGTGAACTTGTGAAGCAAAATGTGGCACGTAAGTCACTAGTAAAATTATATAGATATTTATGTTTCTTCCTGCTTCTATTTTCTGGTGAATAATATCATTGATGTGTTTTATTGTTGGCTTGGTGACTATAATATTGCTCATTGTCTCCAACCTCAGCAGCTGCATTACGACAACCCCCATACTGCTCACAACACCCTAAGCAAAACTAAACTAGCCCTCGAATCATTACGTTAACCCTTAATTTCAACTACATAGCAAATACTTGTTTGTTGAATGTAGTCTCTTCATAACACTGTATATCTATATGTTTTATAAATGGTATGTTGAAGACCCTTGATATCTTTCACTGTGTCTTTTCTTTTCCTATCTTCTACATAATTTGACAAAACAATTTTTGCTTCGTTCTTGAAGGCCTTTGCTCTAAAAATGTTGACTATTAAGATACCGTTTTCATTTTCTGCACCACTTCACATGACTTTATTAGCTTTGTCAAGTATCTTAATAAATGTTTTTTCTTGACTGCCGAAGTTCTCAAGCAAGAAGAAGAGGAAAGGAGAGCCAAAGAAGGCAGTTCTCACAAAGCCAAGAGCACTGGTAAGTTGCTAAAGGCAAACTCTACTTTTTTCAACAGCATCATCATACTTATGTAATTGTTGATATTCATCTACCATTTCTACAGGTAAAACTGGAGGTCCAGACTTGAAAAGTTTCATTCACCAATTTCCTACTGAAGGTATTACATTCTTTCACTGAAATATTACTAGAGAATTTGTATTTCTTGACAGCAAAACATGTCATTGCATGTGAAGGATTTTCCAAAGGTTTTGTTATGTCATGCCAAGTGACTTTGAATATAACAAGCATGTTCACGTGCGTACTTTTTTACTCTACTGACTTCTGTTCTAATCATGATTTGGTATTATGGTGCTTGTTCTCAAAGGTAACAAGCTTGAGGAAGAATCAGATGCAGTTGATAGAGGAAGCGGGTCAGTTATCTTTGGCTTTTGAGATAATTTCATTTTACTGCTTACCTTGATTGTGAGGTCGGAGACCACACATTATGTTGCTGGTCAAAATACAACTTCTCTCATCTTAACGGTCCTGTGTTGGCTATGATTTCTTTTACTAAGCCAACACCGCTCAAGTCAATTGTTCCTTTAGCTCCTTCAACCAATCATGTTCCCCTCTTGGGTCTGCTCCAAGACTTGGTGCTCCCACTTTGCACCCATGCATGGATGCATGGATTTGTGATGGTTTGAAACTGACAACCTTATTGACCACCTGGGCTTATACTGTTTTATTTAATTGTGAGAACTTACTGTGCTTCTGATAAATCATTCAAGCTTGTACAGTATCATTATATCTTGTACTTTGAAGCTTCTGTTGTACTGTTCCTCGAAATATTTCTAGCAATTGATTAATTTCACCTACAATTACATACTTGAAAGTGGACCTGGTTTTCTTTTCATGCCATGACACCAGTTATTAAATTTTGCAGAGAAGATGAAGCTGGGGCACAGAAAGCAAAAGAACCTTTGTCAGAGTAAGCACACATATCTGTAATGCACATTAATATAATTAGTCATATATATCTTGGGTTAACTTTATCACAACTGACTATTTGTTGAAGGTTGCATCAGGTTTGGTAAAGTGCCAAAGTTTTGGGAACTGCCTATGAAATATGTTTAATATATACAAATGAATGTCAATACTATGCAATGTGTTAAAATTTCCATTGCTTTCATGATTCTTTCTTTCAAATGGTTGCCACCACAGTGACGCTCATACATCTGTTGCTTAAATATTTTTTTTGTAGGCATTCAGAACCAACCGGATCTGGTTCAACCTTCAAGCCAGGGACGTGGCAACCACCAACATGAGATGGATCATATTTTAATGGTCACCCATATTGGTAGTCATTTTCTTCACCATGGTCCCCGTTTCCCCATTGGTTTTTTATTGACTAGACTCGTAAATTTCACCGATGACATTGTTGAACAAATTACATATACTGCAAACTATTTTGTCGGAAACTTTGAGATTTTTGGGAGATGGGGATAACTCGGATTGGTTATAATTTGTATCAGCCAAAACATAACCGAACTCAGGTTCATACCATGAAGCAGCCACATCATCCATTCAAGAAGCTTTGGAGAGATTACTCTGTTTAAAGGAGTTTCAACTTTTTGGACCCTTATACCTTTAACAGACGAGAATATGGACATGATAAACCTGTCGCTAATATCTCAGGCCAGCATCAAGCTTCTGTCTCTCTGTTTTTTCAGTTGCAATAGTTTCACATTAGCAATCAATGAACAAAACTCTTATTCTGTACACGATTATTTTGCATTTTTTTTTTGCTCTATATTTGAGTTGGTTAATGAAAGCTTACTAAGGTTTATCACCACCTCAAAGAGACAGGGTCAATGCTATAGCAGGCATGGGAACCTGAGAGCAGATGTGAAGCTTCTTTATTGATAACTTACCTCCTTTTTTTTAGCTTAAGGTGTGGAATGGAGCTTTTGAGTTTTGACTATTCAAGGGCTGGCCTCTCTCAGCTGTTCAAATCTCTACTTGTCTATCACGTGATTTTAAACTTGTGACCTCCAAATTAGATGTCCAAATGGAGGCTCGGTTGATTCTCCTTTAATAGTAATTGCTATGAGCACTTCTTCAATGCTTAAACGATTTTGGTGATCTATATAATCGGTTCCATCTGCCAAAGTCGAGTGTAATAAATTTCTCGTGTCGGAGCAATAAGAGCACCGTAAAAGCATGCCAAAAAGTCTCCTGTCATTTTCAGCAGTCCTAAATGGCCTGGTATTCCTCTTAGGTTTATGCAGTCGCTAGTGTTCTCTCCCTACAGCTCCAAAAAAAAAAAAAAAAACTGCTCTCTCTACAGAACTGAATACTAGGAATTTTGAGAAATTACGAACCATGGGAGGTGAAGTGGTGCGTTAAGGCTACCTAAATTTAGGTAACTAACAGAAAATTATTAAATAGCAGGCTTGATTTAGCTGTCAAGAAAAAAGAAAAAGGTTGTTTGCAGGTAGAAAGCTACAAATGCTGATGACCTTGCCAGCAGTTTCACACTAACAGCAAATCAAGAGATTGAAATTTAATGCAAAATCAAGAAAAAATAAAGAAAAAGGTTGTGTGCGGGTAGAAAACTACAAATGCTGATGACCTTGCCAACAGTTTTACACTAACAGCAAATCAAGAGATTGAAATTTAATGCAAAATTTAAAGCTCTGCATGTGGGTGGTTGTGATCCATGGCCCCTACAACTATATTTGTGGTGTATAAAGTCGCAGAATCTAGAAAATGTAATTGAAAGCATTAGATATCGTCGGCATATCATATCATATCAAACCAAACTCACTATCGTTAGCAAAATGAGCTCTTCTTTATTCCTCACACTCCTACTAATTCTCATCTCAGCAAGCCAAGGTTGTGCAACAGTGCCGGAGAAAGAACCTGATCTAATACAGAAATCCTGCGCAATAATCGTAGGTTATGAAGAATGCGTGGCAATTCTCAGATCAGACCCTCGTTCCATTAAAGCTACCAAAGTCAAACAGCTAGCCTACATCATTCTTGATCTCTGCATAGAAAATGCCACAGAGACTCTTGGAGAAATCCCAAAGTTGCAAGAGAAGTACTCAAAGCATGACCAAATTGAGGAAGCTCTAAGGTGGTGTGTCATGGCATATGAGAGTGCTATCAAAGATTACTTTCGCAAAGCTGTTGACCAGCTGGGTACAAAGTCTTATCGTGAAGCACAGTATTCAGCTCACATTGGAGGTGCCTTGGGTACGAGTTGTGAACAAGAATTTTATTTCCAAGCACCAGTAATTTCACCTTTATGGCCCAGGAATCATAATTTGGCAGTTCTTGGTCTTGTAGCAGAAGGCATCGTTTCCCTTCTTCGTCTGAATGAGTCTCAACTGTAAGGGTTTAATAATTTTTTAATTTTATTTTATTTTAATACATTGGAAACCGACGATTTTAACTAGAATATTGGCATTGTAGATCAATGTTCTATTGTTGCGCCTGTTACTGCTCATCCTTTCACTGTGCATAATTTCACCCTTGGCACCTCAATTTTTTCTCTTGCTCCTTTTTTGTCCTCTAACTTAATCTTTTTTCAATTTGGTCCTTGGCAGTCCCTTCTTTGCTGCTCTAGATTCTGTTTCTCTGTCGATTGCATGTAACTCTTCTCCTACGTGCGGTGAATTATCTAGGGGTTGAATACTGTGTCAGTTTTTCATTGGAAGTTTTTATATTATTGTGAAAAACAAAATTAGAAGAATAAGGACCAAAATTGATATTGACAAAAATACAGCCCTTTTCATTTATTCTGTTCAGAATGAGCGTAAATATACACTTTGGTACCTCGATTTAACTCTTTACTTTAATCTGATCCCTTATGATATTGGATTTGTTTTGTTTAGGTACCACGCTTTATTTGTTTTGCGTTTTAGTCCCTTATAAATTCGTCTTTAACAGAAGAATTTAATGGAAATGGTTTATCATCACCTCAAAGAGACAGGGTCAATGCTATAGCAGGGATGGAAATGGTTAGTTTTTTAAGTACTTTAATATTTTGGGCTGAGACCTAGCTAGGTCCCTAATGAACTGGAATAGGACCATAATCGATGGATTTGGCTGCTCTCTCAGTCTTCAGCTCGCGGATGCTAGCAAAACTTATAGTGTATTTACTTAAATTTATTAGGCGATTGTAGGTGTGGCACTGGCACATGTGATGAATAAGATAATTACAAAAAAAAAATAAAAACTCAGTTTTGATGCTTTATCCATGGTTTTGAAACCCGGTCCGGTGTGGCGGGTCAATTCAGGATCCAATTGATCTGAGGCTGGAACCGGACTGAGTTAAAGAAAAAATAAGAGAAGTAAAAAACCTGGTTGACCCGGTGGGTTGACCAGGCAAGATCCAGTAAAAAATCTGGTTCTAACATGTTGACTTTTTTTTTAACCAAAACAACATCGTTTTGATTTATAAAAAAAATAGAGTTGATCCGGTAATCCAGTTAAAACCCGATGACCTGAGCAAAACCCGTGACTCGGGTCGACCACTAGACCGGAATTAAAAACACTGCTTGTATGTCGAAATAAAAACCACCTGTTGCTGCTCGTTGCCAATAACTTTTTTTTCATTGATTGGCTGCGCACTGCTCTTAGCATACAAAAGATGCTGTGCCAGTTGCTTACCAATGGCCTACCAAACCCTTCAAATTACCGGTAATGTCGGCATCAAGATCCTCGCAGGTAAAGTTGCTTCAAGATGATGATGATCTGCATTGTCTTCTTGCCCAGCCCATCCACCACTCACCATAATAGTCGCCCTCAAGATCTTTGCAAATGCAAAGGTGCTTCGACTCATAAAAAGACAACCTGGATTAGTGAAAGTAGCAGTCCAGACCTTTCTTTTCATGCTCCTCTTTTCTCTTGTCACTTTGAAAAAGAAAAGCACAAAATATTTTAAAGTATTCGTTGGTTTTGAACAAAAATCTCACAGTTCTTTCATAGAAGTGATGTCAATGGTGACATTTCGCAGCTACTGCCATCAGAGTGACTTTCAGGACTATACGATGGTAGGCAAAGGTGGTGCCGCATCCCTTTCCCTCGTATTTTTTTGATGTTTGACTTGTTTTGATGTTAATTTGTGAGGACCAAAAGGGAGAATTGGTAGGTTTTTGCAATTGCAACATGGACTATCCTAGACGACACGAATGTGATCATTCAAGTACGAGTAGATTTTATGGCGTTCAATAAATAACTAGTAATGTCCCTTTATTTTAGATCTATTTTTTTTAAAAAAATAAATATAAATATATGAGAAAAATCATAGGTGAATATATTATTATCAATTTTGATGACTCATAAGTTTTATTTTTTCGTGCAAAACCCTATATTTTTTTGTCACATGTGCCACCCAGTAATAAAAGCGATGCCGTAGTGGAAACCGGAGTATAGTCGTCGAAGAATACTTATTGCGCTATACAAACAACACGGAAGCATTGATTTTTTAAATAAATTAATAATAGACACACACACACTAAAGTGTCCCTGGTTAGACTGGATAATTATATAAAAAAAATCAAGAGGAAAAGACAAAAAAAACCCTTGACCAAGAGCAAAAATAATTTCAATACAAAGACATCTCGGTAATTCAATTGTGCACATGAAATGAAAAGACTAAAACAGCCCCTCCCCGCCATTCCATTATTTTTTAATACAAAGGGCTTCCAAAATAATTTGTGCTTTGTAAATAAGGGCAAAATCATCATTGTATTTTCCAATTCACAACGACAATGAACTTGGATGTATATTAAATACAAAGTAAAAGTCAGATCCCTTTTAGTTTCTTCTACTAGATTATTTACTCGTATTATGTTGCAGATCAGGTTAAATTTTTCTTGAAAATAAAATAAATATTTAAATGTTGCTAATATATTTTTCTAATGAAAAAAAACTTAAACTATATCAGAGTTGACTCAATGTCACCCAATTAACTTTATAGGTCCAGAGTAACCCTGGAAACCTATAAAAATATAGTTCGACTAAAAACAAATCTTAAGATGATATTTTTTTAATATTAAAATAACAACATATTGAATTGACTTAGATTAACTCAAGTTAACTTATTAAATCCGCGATCTGAGTTATGAGATTATGATAAAAGAAAATCAAAACAAATTATGAAACCTCAATCTATAGATAATGCCATGCTTTTGACGATTATAGGCCCTGAAATATTAGAAACATGAGAAGAATACTGAGCGTTCCAATCAACCCAATATTAAAA
>Ga0325410_1009635_pt1 | contig 10281 bp, 7 predicted proteins | sample PopdelMetagenome_16_FD_206182 | JGI IMG/M metagenome (GOLD analysis project Ga0325410, IMG submission 206182) | Populus deltoides microbial communities from Bellville, Georgia, United States - Xylem-PdIQD-R3 | ecosystem: Host-associated > Plants > Phyllosphere > Stem > Wood/Secondary xylem...
AAAAAAAAATTTATGCTCCGGGTGAATAATTTATTACTATCTATTTTCACTACTGTTTACTCTCATTCCAATACAATAACCTAATAATACGGTAAGTTAAAAAATAAAACCAAACTCGCCGAACGTTGAACACGAACGAAGCGTGTTCCGCATTTACACGCACAAACTAACAAACAAACATATGATGAAGGAAAAGAACGAAACACACACACACACACATACTCTTCGCTTCGGCCTTACCTTTCCTTTCATGTGATTTCGTCGAAGAAAGAAAAAAAGCTCCAACTCCATATCCCCACCCCCCTTTTGTGTCCTAAATTTCCAACAAACTCTTAACCCCCACGTTGTTACTACTTCTTCTTCGTCTTCCTTTTTCTCTTCTTAATATTAGATCTTCTTAATTATTATGTTTTTCTCAGCCCTCCTCTGAATGTACTGTGGATATGGCGGGACAGACTGTCAAAGTCCAGAGACAGGTGCTCGAGGGATGCATGACATGTCCTCTTTGTAACAAGCTCTTAAAAGAAGCTACTACGATTTCTTTGTGTCTCCATTCCTGTAAGTTTCTCTCTCTTTTTTTGCCCCTCTCTTGTGTAATTTGTTGTCTTCAATTTTTTTGATCTGGGGTTGTTGGGATTGTTGTGGAATTGGATGATAAAATTTGGCTTGTTTTTGGCTTTTGGTTTCTTGATCTGGGTTTTTCTTGTTTTTCAATTTCTTGTTTAGCTTGCGCATCATGGCTTGTATGTATGTTGCAATTTGATGATTCAATGTCGTTGAATTCGTGATGGGGTTTGTCTTGATTTGTATTAATCGATATGGAGTGCAATTCTAATAGTGTTCATTTTTGTTATATGGTGGATTATTGTAGTTTTCAAATTCTCTGTTACTCGTGTATTTTTGCTTTCATTTCTGGTTTTGGTTCATGCATGTTCTGTATGACCTTTGTCACGTAGTGTTGAATAGTGTTTTCTTGGTGATTTCAGTTTCAGCTTTGTACACTACCGGTATGGTATTATGATTAAATAAACATAGTCAATTGAGTAACGACGATATGCGTACTTGAATTTGTTATCTTGCGTCGGGTAGAATCTCCAAATACTCTCTGTAAGTTTGGTCATTTAGGCTTCAGGTGGTACAGTTGTGCAATGCATGCTTTGCACCACATGGAAAGCTTTGCTTTTCTTCTTTTTGATCTCTGTTACTGATAAGAAAATTAAACTAAAACTTGCATTGTTGAAGTAATTTGAAGTTTTGTTGTACCTTGTGACCAGTGTGTAATAATCAATCCGTATTGCCACTCACTATCCTCTGTCAATGACTCATGTAAACATACCTCCAACTTCATGACTATTCAATTTTCTTTAAAGAAAACAAAATATTAAAAGCTGTCAAAGTCCTTTGCCGGGCATGTATTATGCATCTGGTTGCAAAGGAGAGGCAAAAATTCCACGGAATTGCTGAACTTTGGCAATTTGCTCTGTTTAATCATATGAGGCACATTTTATCTTGAACTATTTTGTTATTTGTTTTTAGTTCGGTCACGTCCTTCTGATTCTTTTTCTTGTTGATTGTTTTATCTAAGGTGCTAGATCAAATCCTTTGGTCTTGAACAAGCAATACCCTCTAATTCCTTTTCCATCTAGAAATCTTTGATTGTTCAATGATCTGTTTCTGATGAGTTGGTTATGAATTCCAAACCAGTCTGCAGGAAGTGCATATATGAAAAGCTTTCAGATGAAGAGGTAGATTGTTGTCCTGTATGCAACATTGATCTGGGTTGTCTGCCAGTGGAGAAACTCAGGTTAGCCTTTCTGTGAAGCCATACACCCATAAACATGCACACAATCATACTTTTATACTTACAAGCACATGTTCTCTTTTCAAAGTGCGACAAATCACTATACTTCTATTCTAATGAATTGCTTCTCAATTGAGTTTGATATGGATTGGGGTATTGTTTTTGGAAACATAGACTAATTCTCTGCAAATCCATTCCCGTGATTTTATGTTCACTAACTGTAATACTGTTTACCTTAACCAACATAAATTGATTTGTTTTGGTCACTCTTCCTTAAAAGTGAAGCAAGACTTCTTAATCCAAGAAATCCTGTATTTGCAAAATTCAAGATGATATTTTAGTTAATAACTGTTCATGCCCATGACATGCATTTTGACAAACTTCCAGGAAAACATTTAGATCAGAACACATGGTATGAAGTTTTCTCATGTTTATAGAAAAATAACATGCATTGGGATTTTCATGTTTGTATGCAGGCCAGACCATAATTTGCAAGATATAAGGGCCAAAGTATTTCCTTTTAAGAGAAGAAAAGTTAATGCCCCTGAAATTATGCCTTCGATTGCATTGCCAGCAAAAAGAAAGGAGAGATCATTATCATCATTGGTGGTCAGCACTCCCAAAGTGCCAATTCAAAATGGCTTGACAGGAAGGAGATCCAAAGCTGGTGCCAGAAAGGCCGCTGCATTACGAGGATGCAATTTTACTGTTGAGGAATCCAAGAAAGAAGATTCTGCTGAAGATAATCTGCTGAGCCCAAGCTCACCAGGGTCTCCTGTCAGAAGTATTCAAAAGAGAAGGCTGGTAAAGGAGACATTAGTTTCCTTCTTGTGCTTGGATGAGTTGAAATTCCACCTTGATGTTGTGTAAGCTAGTTGCAGCCAAAAACATTTTTACTATATTAATGATGTTTTTTTCCTTGGTAAATTCATGCAGGATTCTTCTGTGGCTGAACCTTCTACTGAGCAAAGACGTAATGATGATGACGAGGATGATGATGTTGAAATAATTGAAGGGAAGGCTGATCTATGGACCCCCTTGAATTGTCTTGTTGAAGCTGCGAACAGAACCAAGTCCTCCAAATCGCATTCACAAGGGCTGTCTTTAGTCAAATCTGGCATGCTTGATGATCCTGATTGTGAACCTCATCTGTATGAAACAAAATCTCGAGCAGAATCACCCGGTGGTCATCACAGTGAAGTATATATGTCTAAAACAAAAAATAAGGAGCATGGACAGGGAATAGGAGTCCAAGATGACAAGAATGGGAAAAATTCACTTCCCATATCAGTGAAGCGGAGAAGGTTAACTGCAGCACGAAAAAGGGCAACTCTGTCTGAGGGGTTGAGTGCCTCAGCTCAAGCAATGATAGATGCTGCAGGAGCTAAGAGCAATAGAAGAAATGGTCCAATATGGTTCTCATTGGTTGCCTCTGAAGACCAGTAAGATGCTTCCCAGGCTGTCTCTAATTTATATTACTTTGTCTACTTTGTGAAGCTTGGATTGTGACTCCTTCAATATTTGTTGCTAATGTTGTGGAAATTGTCTCCAGGAAAGAAGATGTTTCCTTGCCGCAGATATCGACATGCTACTTGAGGATTAAGTGAGTTTCTTTAGTCTTATTACCCTCAAAACTATGTTCCATTTTGTTTTTTTCTTCTGAATATGTATATATTATTTTTCTCTGCATTTGTGTATTTGAAAACTACAGTTTTTGAAAGGGTAAATTTGAAGTGGGCCACCATGCTTTCTCATAATCTCTTTTGACAGGTTAAGAAAATGGGTCTTTGTTTTTTGTAAGAAGATGTCAAACAGAAACAAAGATTACGGTTTTTACATAAGATGATATAATATTATGGTCTAAGCATTTGTTTCCCCAAAATGTGGATAAACGTTTTACATATTATATCCATCTGCTATAATAGAGAAATGTTAGGCTTTTCATGTGTTGGTTATTTCAGTAAATGTGCGGATTTTATTGTTTTGTACTCTAGAATCTGTTTGGTCTTACTTTGCTTTTAGTAATTGAAAATCAAATTGTTGCTCTCATTGATCGACTTAGTCTTGATGTATTCACTTGATGGTTATACCTCTGAGTTTGCTCAAATCATGGTCTTTTATGATGAAGCCATCAATTAACTTGGAACTCATCCTCATTTACCCCTTGCTTTATTGTTCTTGATTTTTCTCATCACAGGGATGGTAAAATGCCTGTGTCTTTCATTCAGAAGTACCTTGTAAAGAAACTTGATCTTGATAGTGAGACTGAGGTGTGTTCATCTCTCTTGCCTTACTCAAAATATAATTTCCTTGTTGGTTTACTTGTTAAAAATTGCTGTGATTTTTATTTGTCAGCTCTATTGTCGTTTGCTGGCTCTTTATTATTGCTTGTAAAAGGTCAGGAACAGATATCGAGCTTGTAACTACTGTTGGGTGTAACTTGAAATTAATTTTTTTATGGAAAGATCCCGAGGGGAGCATGTTTCCTTACTTCTTGTGTGCCTGAGGATACCAACTCATTTAACCCTAGGAAGTTTAGTTGGAATGATTTGAATAATTCCAAAAACTTCAAGAATCAAAATGACACCACCTTTTCTCAAGTGTCAATAAGGCTTCATATTGTCATACCAAGATCTGCTAGGGAATCTTAAATCATATGAGAAAATGTACTCTATCTTCAATCAATGTACGTTCGACTCTATCTTTTGAGTAACATGTAGTTTTACTGGAATGAAGGGAGATACATATACCGATGAGTGATAAACAATGATATCAAGTATCCAGGGCTATGGATGTCATACAGCATTATATTTTTCTTTGAGCATAGATGTTCTTAGCCAGATGCAAAACAAGTAGTTTTAAATTTTTAGATAATTTCCGGCTAACAAGATGGAGTGTTATAGTGCATTCTATATCAACTTCGTCAATGCTTTCATATTTCATATTTTCTTAAATCACTTCTGTTTTCTCGTGACACTAGCACTTCCTCTGCTTGTTGAATAAAAATCAAATCTACATAACTTTTAATAAATACTGGCAGAGTTGCTTGATGTTCTTGTGGGGAAAAAAATCTGAACTATGTAAGGGACTTTGCTAGGAAGCTTGGATATGTGGTCCCCACTTTTTCTTGATTGTTTCCTAAAATTGTTGTTGCATATTTGATAAAATTGTTCGTGAAAATTCCTAATACTTCAAGTCATGATTTTTAGAAATGGCATCAGAACTTTTGATTTGTGTGCTTATAATGGAATGAACACTAGCTGCTGCTGCTGCTGCTTCTTTCTTCTTCTTCTTTTTAATTTTGTAGGTGGAAATACTTTGCCGGGGTCAGCCTGTCCGGCCAACTTTGCAATTACAGAACTTAGTAGACTTGTGGTTTCGAACCGGTTCGACGTCAAAAAAAGTACCAGCCTCTGTGGGTTCGTCAGCTAAGGACTTCGTGATGGTATTGTCATATTGTCGGAAAGTCCAAGAGTCTTAAAATATACCTTTAACCTGCCTGTCATCTCGATGATTATTTACATCTTCAGTTATGAAATATTTATGTTGTTGGATTTTCAACATCTGTAACCTTTCTGTGATCTTTAAATCAAATCATCACATGCATGCTGCTTTGTTTCATGCATGTGATTACATGTATGAATATATTTATATTTCATTTATTATAATAGAGAGCCACATCACTTACGTTTGTGTTCTCTGTCAACACTGTCTCCTATTTATCCAGAATTTAAGTTTCTAATGATCATATCGCTATTTGAATTTACCAAGTTGCTAATTTGCAGTTGAAAGCTGCAAATTGAGAGGAGAATGCATGTTTGTGAGAGTGAGAAGTTGCTGAAGCTGTTAGGAGACTTGTAAAACGTTTCCTCTTTCCGAACTGGCCAATGGCATATTAATTCCTGAACACTGTCTGCTAAATGCAGGCTTGCTCATGGCGGCACCATCTCTTGAACAGACGTGAAATGATGATTTCTTATTTCACTCTTCAAATTTAAGGCCGGCCATATAAAATCGAAGCTTAATCTAGCTCCATATGCTGGAGTTACAAGATTATTAGATCGTGGACTGGTTCAGACCTCTGGATTGAAGATCCTCAATCATAGGAAAAATCTTTAATGAATTTCGGACTTGCAACTCCTGTCGTTAAATCTCTTGTTCGTACCAAGTAGCATCATCTTAATCAAAAGCAGAGTGATTCTCTACCAAAAAAAAAAAAAGCAGAGTGATTCTCTACCAAATTTAATTATGGATTTCGTCAAATAGTAGAGGATGAATAATGTATGTAAATCTTCATGCGAAAAGGACTTCATTTCAGTATACAAAAACCAACTAAAGAATTTCAAGAGAAAAGAAAAAATGAACTCAAAACAAGCCGATGAATTAAAAGTAAACTATCATACAATGTCCTTTTTTAGCAAAATAATTAGTAAATTCCGTTAATTTAAAACCCTAATCTTAAATTCCTATAATTTTATATTCATCTGCAACCTAATCCTTTCACTATATTTCAACGATAAGTTAATTATTCTTCCCCTAAAGTGTCCTCTATTTCCTTTGGAAATTATCCAATCTCCCCAACTAAAAACAAGACAAAATCGCATTTAACAAGGGTAATTCAGACATTTAAAGAAGAATTGAATGTAAGACTGTGGTCAAGGGACTAACACGTTATTTGCAAAACTAAAAGTACTAGATTGTAACTTTTGTAAACATAAAGAGACTAATAATAATCTACTCAAGAACCATTAATGATAGAGATAGACAATCTTTAATGCTGGAAACTCTTCAGCGTGTTGTTTGCAGTTGCTGAGAGATTGAAGTGAGCGCATCAAACCTTGGTCGGTCGGTCTGTCTGTCTGTCTGTCTACTTGGAAGCTTTCTCAAAATCAAAACATGCAGCAGGTAATCAATCGAAAACCCTCCTACAAACAACTCCATTATTATTGTTGTTGTTATCTTTTTATGGTTTAATAATTAAGTAAATAACAATGAGGTGAATGGTGAAAGGGGTGGATCTGACAAGGAGGTGACTTGGGAGGATCAGCAGAACATCAACAAATTTGGCAGATTAAACAACAGATTGCACGAGCTTGAAGACGAAATTAAGATTGCCAAGGTACCATCTTTTTGTGTATTTATATGCCTTTGATTTCACTCTTATTAACGTTTTGCATTTATGTGGAGATGGGTTTTCTGAATTTGTAACAAGGGCAGCTTTGATTTTGTGTTTTATTTGATGGGTTTGTTCTATCATCTTTTTTGGGTTAGTTTTTTATGTTTTGAATAAGAGGTTAATATTTTTACTGAGTATTATTGGTAGATAAAAAAGAGAAAATAAAAAGATTGTTGCACTTGTTGATCAGAGTGTGCAGCAACTGGAGTTTGCGTTTAAAAGGCTAAATGTGATTGATTTGAATATGAACTGGAAGTTCAATTTTCTGTCTTAGTGTTTGTACGTTTAAGGGTATGTTGGTTTGGTACAGTAGGAGGGCTTATGCAAATGTAGGGTCAAAAAAGTCCAGTGGTTGCAAGCTAAAGTGAGCTAATTGAGCTTATGTTGAATGTTAAAGATTGTTGAGGTTGCCTCATATATCTTGAAATGGATGATCTTGAATATGTTAATTTGAGTGAAGATTGCATTAAGGTACTGGGTTTGTTTTTTCCTATGCTTTCAATGGGAACTGAAGTTAAGACTAAAGCCTGTGAAAGATTTTGAGGAATTACATCATCTTGCTGATCTGGAGCAAAGCTTGAGTGGATCGGTTCGTCGTAGGGTCCAAATATTGTGGTCATGGGCAAGTTGTTGGGCATGTCAATGGACCATGTTCATAGAAAAGTAAAATAGTGCAGGCACTCTTGGTCTCCCATGCCAAAACTAAGTTAGCGAAACTCTAAAGTTAAGTTCTAATTTCCCTCTCTGTTTCCTAGTTTGATTTAGAATTGAGAATGGAAAGGAAGGAGACATGGAATAATTTTTTATTTTATTTTTCTGACTGCAAAAGATTTCAATCCCAATTTTTTGCATATGGCAGCAAGTTATTCATATTGGCTTTGTGGGTTCCAGCTAGCCTAGATGGTAAGTTCACTTCATAAAATTCAATATCCAAATTAAGAATGCATTTTCTATGTTAAGATCATACTTTTACTTCTTCCACCTTTGTTACTGATTTCTTTCATGAAATTCTTGCTCCTCTCCCCTACATTTCTCTTTCTTATTTGCCCCCAGTTTCCTCCATCAGAGTTAAACATAACATGCTGTTATCATATCTAAGACTCGCTGAACTCCACAAACTCTTTTTCAAATTTCCGTTTTGGTTGTTCAAATACTTTACCACCCAGGTCCATCCAGTCCGAGATGCTTTGTGCATAGTGTTCCCTTCACAGACTTTTTCGTCCTAAACCTGTCTCCTTGACTTAATTATACATAAACAAAGCGCAAGGATTACCATAATTTTATGTGGACAGTTTGTCACATTGCCAGTAGTAGTGCAACAGCACAGCATAATAGCCATCTTTTGCAAATGGCAGCAAGTTATTCATATTGGCCCTGTGGATTTCAGTAGCCTAGACGGTAAATTCACTTGACTTTGTCTTTGAAGACCTGAAATTGAATCCCATCCAAACTGGGATGGGAGGGATTAAAGGGAGGAAAGGATGCATCTTGTTGTGTAACCTAGCTCGTGGACCTAATATGCCCCACCCATTCTATAAATGCATATAGGGATGCGTAATTTTGTTTTTAATCCTGTTCTCTACCATGCTGAGTTTGTTTACTTATACAATAGCTCCTTTTCTTCAGGAAACCAATGATAATCTAGAGGATGCAAGCAACGAGTTAATTCTTACTGATGAGGAGGTGGTTCGGTTCCAAATTGGAGAAGTCTTTGCTCATGTTCCAAGGGATGAGGTTGAGACCAGGATAGAGCAGATGAAAGAGGTGACTGGTAAGAACATGGAAAAACTTGATGACGAGAAAGAGTCCGTGGTTGCACGGATGGCTAAATTAAAGAAGATTTTGTATGGAAAGTTTGGGGACTCCATTAACTTAGAGGAGAATTAGTGAGGTAGGTTTTTGTTTTATTCCACAGAAGCTGTCTAGCTGATTTGCCATGTTATTCATGGAAGGAGTCTCTTGTTGATCGTTGAAATATCAGGGAATCGACTTCTTCAAATGGTAATTGGATATTTTAGATTGTTGTCCAAGCTTCATGAATATAGATGGTGTATGTTTCTTACTCTCAGGTGTATCTGCAATGAAGTTCAAATTTTGATATTTTCTGTCTCATTTGTTATGAAAGCTGGTTTGTCTTCTGCTAGTTGTCGAGATGCTTAAAAGTAGGGTTTTTTTTTTTATCTTTTAATGAATAAAAGTAGTAGAAGCCCCAACAAAATTAAAATTCAAGTTTCCGTCTAGCGACAAACTATTGACAATGGACTTGCTAGGCAATCAGAAGGCCATTGCAGAATTTTCCTTTACAATTGCTTGATGTATGTCAATGATCAGATCACATATATGATTGGAAAAAAAAAATTAGAAATGCTGATTAAGCAAATCGGACTGTTTAATAATAAGCATCCGGCGTTTTCTTCCAATCCAAGTTAACCATTGGGGATCACTTGATACAACTCTGTAGCCTTCATTTGTGTATAGTTTACGAGCATCCACGTCATCTTCATATGCCCTAAGGGCAAGATATTCAAAACCATGGATGGGAGAGCATGTCACATGCTTTTAGCAAGGCACTTCCTATTTTCTCTAATTTCTGCCCCTGATTGTTTGTCACCCAGCCTTAACATAGTGTTCCAGGACAGAAGAAAAATTGTTTGTTACATAGCCTTAGCATGATGATGTTTCAGGTTACTTTTAATTAGTGTTCAGGATAGAAGAAATAGATATGTAAGAGATATAATCAGGTTTAGTTGACGAGATAGAGACATGGACAGAGATTAAAAAAAATGTTTTCGAAACAATTTTAAAGTGAGATACCATTTCTACTTTCTTCTCCTTTTCCTTTCCCCCCCACGAGGATTTAATACAACTAATTTGATTTTGCAGCTTCTTCCAGAATAGGAAGGAAAGAGAAAAACCAGCAAAGCTTTCATAGACAACTTCCAGTCCCTCATCTCAGTACTGATGTATTTGCCATAGACACGTCATGGTTTTCCCTGATCTGTGCCATGAAACTTTCTCCCAGCATCAACTGCTTCCCTGAAAGAAGAGGCGAGTTGCATGGTTACAAATAAATTTATCCTAAAGATGGCATAGAAAAAGAACTAGCAATGAGTTCTGAACGTGCACACTAGGCTAAACATGTGTCATGAAATGTAGCCTGTTAAAAGGACAGAAGTCAACGTAATCTATCTGGTGTGCTCTTGCAATGAGGGAAAAACTCATTTATTGCTTCTATGGGTTCTGAAAGTTCTGCAGAGGTGCTCCAAAGTACCGAAATGCAATGCAGCACAAAACAAGATTAAGT